>VYLT01000032.1_pt1 | contig 41108 bp, 23 predicted proteins | sample 5114261 | NCBI WGS metagenome assembly VYLT01 (sample SAMN12291815, study PRJNA351875) | freshwater metagenome | isolation source: freshwater lake | place: USA: Michigan, Little Long Lake | collected 2011-07-12 | reverse complement strand
GTCTTCGAGTATTGACTGAGCATCTCATGCACACCCGGCAAGGCCACCATCCCCGCAGGCGATGTTACTATCCGGCCAATGGGGGCCACCACTTTGGCTGCCATCGACACCACTCGACCCACTCGTAATGCGGCTGCTCCCGCCCGCAAACCTATCGATAATGCCTTCAAAGCTCCGCCTATCAACTGACCCGCTCCCGGCACCACTTGCACCACCAACGACGCAAAATCTAACACATACAATCCCAACGTCGCCCATGTCCTCTTCGGATCGTGGTTCATGTTCGAGTTGAAATTCGCAAAAAAGTGATACGCCTCTCGGAAATAGCCTTTGATCGATCCCCACAACTTTTCACCGAACGGCTTGCTCGCCTCTCGTTCGTCTCGCTCCTCTCTCGCTTTGCTAAATAATGCTTCCTCCTCTCGGTTATTCACCGAACGCCAATCATTCTGCGGACGAGAAATTGGTACCATCTGATTCATTATCGGTGAACGGAGCATGGCAGGTTGGGCCAACTGTCGCATCCCTTGCAGAATGTCCCTTGCACTGATCCCCATCTGCGGTGGCACAAAACCATATTCTGTTGGCGGCAAACCTTGTCGCTTCAACGAACGCTCCAAGTCCATCCCCAACGCCACAAATTCCTTGCTCGAATTGTTCTGCTTCTCCCAGATTGAACTCTGTCGCTGATCGATTCCAGATTCACCCTTCTTCTTGATCGGGTCTAACTTGATCGTCTGTGTTCCCACCGAGGTCGGAGCTTTCACCCCTTTCATGTTCGCATCTTTCAAATGCAATATCCCAACGCCGATGTTGGTCGTCGTGGTCGTCACCGTGTTGTAACTGCTCGAGGTCGTCGTCGGTGCTGCAAAATACCGTTCCACATACTCCCATTCCGTTCCCGTCGCCGTCACCGTTTTCGTTGCGCTCACTCCCGAACCCGATTCAATCACACGTTGCAACGTTGTCTTAGTCAACATCGACACTTTCACATCTTCTTTGGGAATCTCTTGGTTCACCTCACGATGAAGCTCCGAGAAATCTTCCAACTCGTACAAATACGATTGATAACTGAAGCCCCCCTGTTGGTACGAACCATAGGCGTGCAACTCCTGCTCTCGATACGAGACTTCGGTCAGGGTAACTTCGCTGAAACCCGTTACGGTCTGCAAGTACGAGTATTGGTCGGTCGTTGTGCGATCAAGATACTTCTCGTCTTTGCGTACTTCAGAAAGTACATAATCACCGTTCGTATAAATCCCCGAATAGAAAATATCTCGATTATCATGCAAAACCGCAACCCGAGTTTCGTCACTGATCCTGACCTCATCGGTCGCAATCGACTGCCATGAGGTGTAGGTATCTGTGACTGTGTGGAACGATTTATCGATGTACAACACACTCGACAAATTGTAAGCCGAACTTCCATACGACCCTTCTTCGTATTGCTGGAAGGTTTCCGTCAGATAGTCGGTCTTGTGGCTCTCGGTCTCCCCTTGCACTGCGGAGGCGGTCAGATTGGTTGCAAGACTCGAAAAGTCCGCAACCACTGTGGCATTGTTCCAACTATCGAGCCTGAGTTTGTGCGTCGTCAGAGTGTACAAGCCACCCGACATACTCCCACGCTGCATCATCCATTTGCCGTTAAACGAAACAGAACTTTGCCGACTTTCCGATTCGCTATCGGTCACAACCGAATTGATTCCGCCCGAAGTATAAGTGCCAGAACTGGCAACTGCGTATCGAGAATAATTGCTCGAGTTTGTTGCGTGGGTAGTTTCGACTTGGGTTCCCACAGACGTTTTTAATGACCAATCATTCAAATCGTAACTGTAGCTGTTGTAATTAACGACATCACCAACCGAGTACCCACCATAGAAGACGGTTTCCGCAGCATATTTGGTTGCGGATTGTTGGCTACTCGTCGTCCGATCCGCAGTGCTATCCGCAGTGAAACCTGAATAACCGATTACCCGTCTGTTCGCACGGGTGTCATAGGATTGTTTGATAGACAATGGATTCGTTTGGCTCGTCGTAGTTACCCCTGTCGAAAGCGAATTACTTACGACGGTATCCATCGAGATATCCGTTGTCCGCATCACGATACTCGACAGGGCTGTCAAACCATTAGCGTAGCTCCCCGCTCGGTAGTAATACCCTGTTTCTGAATGTGTTTGGGTCAAAAGCTGGTTGGTGCTTACCGTGTCAAGCGAGTTCAATAGGCCATAAACCCCCTCCTGATTTGAGAAGACAATTGTGCTGCCATCAAATTTCGAGGTGAATTCATTGTTGGTGAAGGTATTGCTTCGACTGATGACAACCGTTTCTTGTGTTGATGAAGAAACCGTGCTTAACGAATCATCTTCAAACAGGTACAAGACGGAAGAAAGAGCCGTGAGGTAGTTTGTCCGTGTCCCTGCCTGATGTTGAACTTCATGATCATGGTAAACGACCGATTGTCCGCCTTCTTGTTTTTGCGATTTCAAAACATTGACAACACCCGTCCCGTAAGCCGTTGCAGATAAGAGAACACCTGGAGTGCTCATGTTACAACCTAAAGCATCCGTTCGCTGATTGTACGTTCCAATAGCCGTACTTGTCCAAACGCTCTTGTTGTCGGTCGAACTATTTGTCGTGCCTCGCGAGTCTTTGTGGTAAAGAACGGAACTAAAGGCGTACTGACCATTTGCATAAGACCCTGCAAGGTAATTGGTCGTCGTAACTTCCATTCCCTTGAAACTGTTCGTCGTTGCCTCAGAGGTGAAGGTCGCCACCCCATCCATGAGCATCGTGTCTGTACCGCTGGGTAACAACGTCGGTGCATAGGGGCTTCCGTTCTGGATCGTATCTGTCGAAGAGAAGGTAAAATTACCAGTGGCTTTTTGGTACTGGGAACGGGTCAGGCCAAAACACTCCAACGACTCATGCCGGAACGTCATCGCTGAGAAAGCCATGCTGTAGTTGGCATAACTTCCAAGCTGATACGCAGTGTCAGTATTGCCAGCAAACCGGGTCTGTGTGTAACTGTTATTGCTTGTCAGATAGAAGGTTTCACGAGCCCGATAATAGTCATCCCCCTGCTGAATCTGGTTCCCCAAAGCAGACGCGCTGCTCTGAACTGTCGAGTTCGATTGGTAGGTCATCCAAGAATCTTGAATCCCTGTTCCCGACGAGTTGTACTGTGCCGTTTCGGTACTTGACTCAACAGATGTTTCTTGGAGATCAACAAGGTACTTATTGAAGGCAACCAAACCGCTTGCATACTGCCCCAATTGAACAAAGTTGTAGGTCGAGGCCGACGATTTATTCAGGTTGTAAGAATTCGTGCTAGTATAAGCAGTCGTGACCAGTTGATCGTAATTCAGGGTGTGATTGGTCGAAATTTGTGTGGATGTGGTCGCAGTCGAATCACCCGTATAAAAACCCTTGAATTCGGAATAGTTCTTGGAGCCAATCGAGGCTTGAGCGAGTGTCCCACTCCGAACAGTCGATTCTTTTTCGGTTATGACATTGCTGTACAAGGATTGGTTATTGAATGCCAAACTGGACAGGTTGTAATCAAAATTGCTGTACTGTCCGTCTTGGTACTGTGTGCGGTTTTCATTTCCCTGCGAGAAATTGGTCGAAGTCGATAAAGTCCGAATCGTGTACGTTTCAACAGAGCCCCTCATCGTGGTATGCCGTCCCATACCACTTGTGGAATCCGAATTGGGGTTCGACGAAGCTCCGGGGGTTACAAACGCCAACTCCGAATTAAATTCACCAGTCGTTCCCGTTGATCCCAAAATGCCGTTCGTTGTTACGATTGCCGTCGCAGTTTCTTTGGATGTAAATGTCCCTGCAATTGTTTGGTTGAACACCAAACAATTCAAACTGTAACTACCAAAAGCGTATTGGCCTGTTTGGTGAATCGAGGTTGTCTCAAGCCCCTTCCGCTCCGAAACCCGAATAAATTCAGTGTGAGCATCCGAGGTCGCTGATTCAAACGAAACCGTTGTAGTCAACGCATTGGAAAGTTGTGTTTGCCCCATTGAGGGACTGGAACTCCCACCCAATCCGCCGGGAGGTGGGCCTCCTCCCCCACCCACTCCGACTCCCCCACCACCTACACCAATTCCGCCACCTGTCCCCGTTCCTGTCGCGTGAGTCTCATTTCGATCTAGGCTTGTGTTGGAGGTGTTTGTTGTCCATGATTGAGAACGAGAATTTCCCGTTGAAGTTACAGTTTGGTTTGTTTTATACCCCGAGTATTCATGAGAATCATATACCGTGCAACCATAAGCAAAACTGAAATTGGAATAAACCCCTTCACGGTGTGTTGTTTGATCCCAAGTTCCGCTTGAGAACGACAAATCTTGCGATTGTTCTGTCTTGCTCGAAGAAGTGAGACTATAGGCATCAACAATTGATGTCAGCCGTGATGTGCTGCTTGAGTTATTTTCGGCACTCGTATCCAACGAAAAAGGTGTCAGCTTTTTCGTTTCGATTCGCCATTCTAAATTTGAGATGCTTGCAGTCTGTTGGCTAGAACTGCTGTGAGTACCAAAAGCTGTCTGATTAAAGGCAACCGAACCATAATTGTAACCTTCGTTGTCTTTGTAAGTCCCGTCGGAGTGGTAAGTCGTTAATCCTTGACCATCTTTTGTCGAAGCCGAAGAGGACAGGTTTGTTCCTGTTTGGAGACGGTAAGTCGAGAAAACGCTTGTCCCAAAGTCATTCGATGAGTGTCCAGCATAAATATCTGAACCAGAATTCAATACCGTGCCAACACTCGTTGCTAATTCGTAATCCGTCTGCGATGCAGTCTGAAGGTTCTCCCAGTGGCTTGTGTAAGAATTTCGAGAGTTGATGTTGACGGTCAAAAATGCAGTAGAACCATTTGCAAATTTTCCTGCTGCAACGAAGCTGCTTGCGGACTCATTCTGGGTCGAGGATAGCGAAAGATCCCAAAGCGTTGAAGTACCATTTACTTGCGTGACGGAGACATCGGTACTCGTTGCGAGAGACTGCTCATAGGTTCCCACACTCGAATCACGGTTGCTTCCGTACGGATTCGCTGATTTTGAAAAACTCGTATCTTTGGTAAATAGTTGCGAATCCATCGATTGAGACAACGAATCATTTGTCTCAGTCGTCACGTAACTGCTCAAATTGAACGAGAAGTTTCCGTACACCCCCAGTTGATACTTGTGGGAGTTTGAGTGTGTGGTTGAGCTTTCAAAAGAAAACTGTGTCAGGGTTTGAGCAAATAATTCGACCTCGACCTCTCCATAATCTCCTTCTGATTTCACCCGACTATTCATCCCTTGAACAGCAGTCGTGGCCGAGTAAGAATTGCTATTGGTCGTCTGAAGGCCCGAAAACCGCTCAAGGGAAGTGGTCGTCGTCTGATCATTTTGCGTTCCTAAGGAATCAGACTGCACTTCGTACTTTGAGAGGGTGATCCGATCCGCAGCCTGACTCCCTTCGGTTATCTTTGTAGACGTTCCAACAGAACGATCCAGATTCTCAGAAATGTAAGAGACTAATCGAATCCCACTGGAAGTGCTTGTCGAAATAGAATCATGATTTTCCTGTTGTGAGGAACTGTTTCGTGCTGCACTCTCCGCTCCAACATCGCTACTGACTTCCACCTGCAAGAGAGTCTCGATTGAGTTTCCAGTCGTCACATTGTAAACAGTCGAGCATTCCCAGTTTCTTGAGTCGGAAGCAATGGAATTCAAGGCGTAGCTATAGTTGCTATAAACACCCGAACGGTAAAGCGACGAAGTGCCACGCGACCAACTATCCACCTGAGTTGATTCAACCGAGTGGGCTTGCATCGTTCCAACGGATAAATTGTTTGATGAACCTGTTTGTGAACCGAGTGCATAACCTAAAGTCGAGCGAGAACCGCCAGTATCTCCGAAATTCGTGGTATTGACCGCATCGCTCAGATCATCCCGCACTGTAAATGCGGTCTCGGTATTGTTCGAGTAAGCCACATTGAGAAACAGGTAAGATGTCAAACTGAATTTGTTGACTGTCAACAAACCAATTGAATTTGTTCGACTCCAATCAAGGCTACTCCCAACGACCCCTTGAGTTGTGGTGGTTGTAGCGCGTGTAGTTTGGAGACTCGAGAAGGTTTGGTAACTTGTGCCATTGTTTTTTGTTCCAGCATTCTCGGAAACACCACCACCATAATCGGAATTCGCAATCGCCGCAACAATGGTTTCCTGACTGTATTTCGCTGTGGTCGATCCCCACTCTAACCAAGTTGTCCCCAAACTGTCAGAGGTAATGCAACCAAAACTGTAACTAAAGTTGCCAAACCTCCCTTCTTTCCGTTCATCAATCTGATGACTTGATCGACCGTCTGTTTGAGAAGTCTCGATGCTTCGCAGGTTGTACGTTGCATTGGATATTTGGTACTGGCTCCCCAAATCAAACGAACTTTGGAAACCAAAGGTATTGTTGCCTGTGCTTGAAGAATTTGTTGTGGACTTGACGTTTAGAGTTTGGGTTTCGAGAACCACATTTTGATCGTACCAATCCTGATCTTGATCAAGGGTGGAACTTTCAACAACGCTTGAGAGGCTGTAGCTGCCCAGTGCAAACTGACCGGAACTGTACCGGTCAGTTCGACCATCCGAAAGATTTTGTGCCGAATGGAGGCTTCGGTATTCGGTTGTTCCCAAAGAGACGGACGTATTCAACGAAGAGCCGTAGTCGGCTTGACTCTGTCCTCCTTCCCGATCAGAACTTGTGTTCAAACTATTGCTAACAGAAGTTTCTCGCGAACTTACGTTTGCTGTTGAAAGGGAGTACACAACTTCGTCTGTCGTCCAAGTAGACCAACTCGTGTTTAGTACACTTGAGAGATTGTAAGACTGATTCCCCATCGTCCCCGCCTTGTAGGACGCGGTCTGTGAGGTCGAAGTTGTTCGGCTGTCAACCGTATCTGCCGAGTTGGAGGTGACCAAACTTTTTGTAACGGTCGTATCGGTTCCATTCCCACCCTCAACATTCAACCCGTAAGTCCCCAATTCCGCCCCAACGGAAGAAACTGTTTCCGTTCCGTTGATGAACGAGGTCTTTGTTGTGGTTGATTGGATTCGGTTGTGTGCTGACTGTCCTGAAGACTCTGAAAATACAACGCTGTCAAAGCTGTACAAACCGTTCAAAAAGATGCCGGATTGGTACGCACCTGACTGAAACGAGATTACACTCCCCGATGTCGTCGTAATTAAACTCTGAACATCGATTGTCTGGAGTGAAATACGGACTGAACTTTGAACTCCATTTGAAGATGCAAGACTATTGTTCCCGTTTGAGCCACCAGTTCCGTTGAAGCTCTCGCTCAAGATCGAAGTTTGACGACTTTGATCTGCATTGAACTGATCGGTTATTTGGTCGCCTGAACGACTTGTCTGAACTCGATACAGGTCAAGTTGATAGGAGTAACCGCCGTAGGTTCCTTCCGTTCGTTTCTCACTCGTGCCACTTCCAGTTGCGGTTGTCGTGTTTCTGCTTGTGCTGGTGCTGTCGCTCGTTGCGTTTGTTGTGTACAACCCGCTTCCCGAATCCGAACCTGTTGTGAATCCGTATGTTGTCAGTCCTCCTCCCGATGTCGTGCCCAGAATTCGGTCACTGGAAGTCTGTTGGGTTGTGCTTATCGACTGAGAATTCTCGGTGAAGGTAAATTGAGCGTTGTTGTGAAAGTCCAATCTGGAGAGCGTTAGTAAACCATTATTGAAAGACCCTTCTTTGTGACTTTCGACACGATTTAGATTCGAGAAATTGATTGCCGACGATGTGTTGACCGAAGTTGCGTTTGTTGTGACTAATCCGGTCGATGTTTCGAGTCCTGTGTCGTGGGTTGATCCTCCCGTTAGATTAACCGTGTTCCCAGAAAGATTTTCAGAATTGGTTGTGCCATACGCTGTGACCTGTTGGGTCGTTACCGAATCGGTTTGGTAGACAAGTGTTTCAACACGATACTCAGCCAGTGCGAAACTGCTAAGGTTTTGTGTGCTCCCTTTGTAGTTCCCTTGCTGTGAGAAGCTGTACGTTCCGGAAGCGAAAGTGTTAAACCCATAGTCGCCGATGTGGTCAACTTGAGGCCCAGAAACTCGACTCGAACTGGTTGTTAAACTGAGTACTGTTTGCAGCGAGCGATTTTGAGAGGTGCTGCTGACAAAGGCTCCCGTGAGTTCGTCATCAAAATCATCGTTGCCACGATTGGTCGATGTCCCATAACTCACCGCGAGAACTGATTCAATCGAGTTGGCATCGACTGAATAGGAAGCAGCACCCGACTGGTTCATCGAGAAGGCGTTGATGCTAAAGAGTCCCTCTGAGTAGACCCCTGCATTTATGATTTGATATCCAACGGTCTTTCCGATCTCGGTCACGTTGGTCGTGCTGAGGCTGAGTACCTGCGTTGTTTGTAAGCCATCTTGTGCGAGGGTCACTAAACCCTCACGGCCAAAAGTCTCTAAGCCTCGCAGACCGTTGTCACCCGCCCCTGAACCCTGATATTTCTGGATGATTTGGGAGTTGAACAGATAACTTCCGGTTCCCGTCTCATCGTAAAGAACCGAACTGAGTTGAATCGTGCTTGGGCTTGTGGTTCCCAACTCTGTGATTAAATAGGTTCCGGCCCCCGATTCGCTGTACGAATAGGAGAGGGTCGAAGTAAATGGAGAGCCGTTATTGTTGCTTGCGGTGAGAGTGTGGTTGTTCCCAACAAACGAATTCGCAAACGAATCGTAACCGCTTCCAAAGGTCGTTTCAAAACCTGTTTGTGTTAATGCAAAGGTGTTCGAGCCCGTTTCTTTCCAAGCCAACGAACTGAGTGCGTAGTTTGTCCCGCTGAAATTACCCGAAGCGGTCAGGGTAAATTGACCATGCGAGGTTTGATCGTAACCGAGGGTATAAAGAGCCTTGAGTTGATAGCTGCTCAGGGCTGTGCCCATCAAATTCTGATCGGAAACGTAGGTGATGACCCCGTTGTTGTAAGAGAAGACCGCGTCTTCTGAATACGTTTGGGTATCAGTTCCGTAGAGATTCAACGTCAAGGAAGCATTTGATGAGGTGGCTCGTGTCAACGTGTTTTGACTACTGATCCAATCGGTAAGCCCTTTCCAACCTAATAGCAAGGGTTGTAGAGGATCAAAGGTTCCGTAAGCGTTTCCGAGAGTGAATGTATTTCGTCCTGTCTGTGTTGTTTCAGAACCGCTGATCGTTTGCTTGAAAGTGAAAGTAATATCTGCGTTCTGCGTGAGAGCAGCGGAAGTAAACTGATGCGAACCTGCGATAACATTCCCAGATTCTGAGAACGAGTAAGTCACATACCCCGTTTCTTCAAATCGATAGGTTCCGAGGGCATTGCTTCCTTCCTCGGTGTAATCAAATTGGTAAACGCCAGTGTTTAATAGCGAAAATTCGCCTGTCACATTTTGGAGGACGGATCGGATTTCGCCTTGAGGAAAAAGAGAACCCGTGATGGGTTGAAAAGTGATTTGGGTGGTGGGGCTGGTGCTTGTTCCCTGATTTGGGTGGTGGGGCTGGTGCTTGTTCCCTGAACGGGTTGGATCTGCCGAACCAAAAATGGGCTGGTGTTGAACATCTCCCTTTTTTCAAGTTGCTCCAAAACAAGTCGAACAGGTTGATTGTTCGGTTTGGACGACTTCTTGAAGGAAGGGAAAAGAAGGTTGGATAAGGCAGAGAACATTAGGGAGGGTACCAAATGTTGGACTTTAACGATTTTAATTATTTTGTGGGTTAGGGTGTAATTATTGGCTAAGTCTCAGAACTGGCAAGGTGAGTTTTTCGACTTTTTCATCCAAGGTAGTGAAAATCGAGGTTCTACACGAACTCCAGAACCCTAAATCCTTGATTTGTAGGAGTTTTAAACAGATAACAGAAATTTGAATTGTCAAATAATTTTCTTGTTTTGTTCCTCAGATGTTGGGCAAAACAGGTAAATTACGGCTCGTTCACCGGTCATAAACAGGTGGTGGCTAACCTTTTCTGGGGATGGGAAGTCGAACGAGATCTGTTCGGGATAGCCAATTTTGCCACTCACTTTCCCAACGATCTAGCATTTGAGGTTTAGACATCGCTTCGAATACAGAGCGATCCGAGGTTAGGAACTTCAATCGAATCAAGGGAGCAGGGCGACGAGATTGTTTTTGGGCTGTCGGTCGTGAGAGGATCGAAGGTCGTTTGTCTTCGTATTGTCGCACTCCCCATTGCCGTTGCCCGATAAGGGGTTTCCCGAAATCCAAAGAAGCGTCTTCAGGGCGGGGTAACACAGCATAGCTGGTGGCATCCAAGATATTTTCGTTGATGTACGGAGCCAGTGCTTCCTTCAAATTCCAACCTTCGCGTGGAACCAAAAACTCGTCGGGTTCGACCAAGACCAAGAAATGCACATCTCCTAACAATGAATCACGTAATCGTTGCACTCGTTCGATGGCTGTGCCTTGAGATTCTTGATCTAAACGATGACGAATAATGCGACTCTCGGTTGTGAGGGCTTTGGGGATTTCGCCTTGTGTTTGAAGCACCCCCAAGTGGATTCGATCTACTCCTAAGTCCAGATAGTGTTGCATAAGCGGAGTTAAGAATGGGTTCTGCCAATCTTGAACGAGGATCAGCATTTCAACTTTCACAACAACCGGACGAGGGGCTAAGACCTCAGGCTGATTCTTGTGGAGCATTTCCAAGTTGTGTTTGGCTTCCCCGTGATTCGGATCAAGTTTCAAAATATCTTGCAAACATTTCTCGGCTGCAAACCAATCATTTCCAGCGCGAAGTAAAGCGTGGGAGAGTAACACTCTAGGGCCAATCACTTGGGGATATTGGTGGATCAGTTCTTCCGTGCGAGCCCGAACTTCAGAAAACAAGTTCTGGGACAGCAGACCTCGGCAACGCATCACTTCCGAATTGATGTATTCGTTCGGTTGGGTTGCCAAAATGTCAGCCACTGGATCAACCTCATCCCATCTTTGTTGCGAAAGGAGAAGTTCTCCCAAACCAATCACCGCAGGAACAAAACTTGGTTTCTCTTGGACAGCAGCCCGCCAGTGTACCTCGGCTTCGGACAGTCGCTGTTGTTCTCGATAAAGTTCGGCCAGTTGATGTCGGGTTCGATATCCGCGTACCCCATCGTCCAAACTGGAAAAATACTTGGGTTGGCGATGAAACAGAATCTTCTCCAATGCTTGCGATGCTCCTTGATAGTTCCGTTCTTCGCGGTGGTAGTTGGCCTTCACCAAGAGCAGTTCAGGATCATCAGGATAGGTCGCTAATCCCTTATCAAGCCACTCTTGTGATTCTTCCCGTCGGTTCAAAACTCGGCAGCAATGACACAAAAGATCGTAGAGCTTGCGAGTGATGGAAGAATCGGGAGTGGATCGTTCTAAACTTTCTTTGAGGTGGTCGAAAGCTTCTTGAGTTCGTCCCAAATCCATTTTCGTCCAACCCAAGTTGAACAAAGTGAATGCATCTGAAGATCGCTCTTGATAATCCAACTCCAACAGGTCTAAGTTACGTTCCAGTTTCCCCTGTCGGGCCGAAGAATCTTGGTAGCCAACGTGATCCACAATCACATTTGTCCAACGGACATTTCCACCCAACCTTCGCACGCTGGGCAGAATCTGTTCATGAATCCGGTAATCCCATTCCACACCCGGTCGATTGGGAAAGATGCGTACTTGATCTAAAAGCCTCGAAACCGAGCGAGCGGGATCCATAAAAGAACGAACTTGGATGGCCCTTGCATCGACCTCGTCGCCAAGCTCACTGAGAACCTTTTTGAGATTCGCACGGTTCTGCTCATCCAAGCGATCATCGGCATCCAACCACATCACCCACGGAGTTCTTACCCCTTGCAGAGAAGCATTCCGGGCAGCCCCGAAGCTCTTGATCCATGGAAAATCAACAATCCTTGCTCCGTAAGACTCGGCAATCTTAACCGTGTTATCGGTGGATCCCGTGTCGGCAATAACGACTTCATCGAAAAGGTCGGCAGTGGTGCGAAGACAATCAGGAAGGTGTTTCTCCTCGTTCTTCACAATCATGCTTAATGTAATTTTCGGGCGAGTGATAATATGTGGTGGGGTTTCGGGAACGCCATTGTTGGGGGATTCTTCACGGCTGGGAGAATCAATGTCTCCCCCTTCGGTCTGTTCACCATTACGGATCGAGACGAGTTTGTACCCTTGAGCTTTATCCTCGCCCCACTTCTCTTTGAATCGAGCAAAGTTATCAAAGAGTTGTTTCCGAGTGTCGATATTCAGGGCTTTGAAGGTTTGTGACCCCCAGTGATGAATATAAACATCAACGGCCACCCGCAGTTTCCAACCGGCTTCCCTTATCCGTAAACACAAGTCATCGTCATCAAAAAAGCCCAATTCATACCGACCATCAAAGGCGCCAACTTGATCCAGAACCTCACGACGAGTCAGCAAACAGAAACCCGTGATCCGTGATGCTTCGAGAGTTCTGCGAGTGTGTGCTTTGTACCAATTTTGAGCAAAGGCATCCAAGTCTTCCAATCGTTCATATTCGGGTTTGATTAACTGCGGAGCCGGAGCATAGTTGGTGACAGGGCCGATGGCAGCCGTGTTGGGCCAATCGAGGAGCATTTGTTCTTTGAGCCGTTCCAACCAACCCGTTGTCAGAATCACGTCGTTATTTAAGAACAGAATAAACCGTCCTCGCGTTCGTGCGAGTGCTTGATTACACCCTTTTGGAAAACCGATATTCTCCTCATTCCGAACCACGACCACCCGTTGTGGGCCTTCGACATTTTGGAAATCGGCCAACACTTCAGGAGTCGAATCGATCGAGCCATTATCGATAATTACCACTTCGTACGGGCTTTTCGTTGTCTGAACCAACGATTCTAAACAGAGTTTGGTCACTTCGACCACATTGCTGCACAAGATAACAATACTCACAAGCTCGTCGGGTGGGGGAGGAGCTTGAATCGCCCATGTTTCATTGGGGAGATTTCCCGGTGCTGACCAACGGAGATTCAAGCGATCCCGTGCAAAAATTGACAGGGCTTGTCGTTCGCCGATTCGGTACAAGGTCTCAAAGAGAATCCGTGCTGTTTCGGAATCAAACAGGTTGGATTCGACAGCCACCGAAAGATAGTGAAGGGCTTCGAGTGGTTGATCTTCTTTGGCTAAGAATTGCCCTAACAGGGCATGAGCAGCAGGAAGATCGGGTCGAGCGAGATAACTTTCATAGGCATGGGCCAAGCGTGATGTGAGTTGTGCGAGGGTGGCTTGCAACGACCAGCGAAGGAGTTGGAATTTACTTCGAGTTTCGCCAATTTGATCAACGACATTCGTCCAAGCGGCTTTCTCCCATTCCACCCGAAACCAACTGAACTCGAATCGGACATGGGGTTCTTCCAACCATGAAGCCGGTTCCTCAATTTGGCTTGGTAACATCGAGAGGAGTCGAACAATCTCAACCTTTGCTTGTTCGGTGTTCCCCAAAACCTGATGAGTTTGAACGAGGTTAAATCGTGCGAGGTAGTGTTGCGGATCAAGTTCAATGGCTCGTTGAAAATGTCTCAAAGCCACCCGTGCTGCCGACTTCGCCCCAGCTCCATCGAGTTCGGGACGAGACAGTGACACCCCCAAAGCATTCGCCCATACCGCAGAGCTAGGCTCCTGTGCCTGCATCCGTTCCAAATCTCGAACGATGGTTGGGTCTGTGTACGGGGCCGATGCTGTTGATTGCCACACTCGGGCCAAGAGCCGATCTCGTTTCGCTGCGGGGGAATCCAAATCCCTTCGTGAGCGAATTCTTGGAAGAATCGCTTGCAAATCGGTCAAAGCACGTTCGGCTCCTTCCCAATACGTAAAAATATCTTGTTGGCAACGTCGCACAAACTCCTGCCGAGACTCTTCATCGTTCAAGTACGTTTCTAACAAAGTGGGCAGAGTTTCAACGGTGAAGGGAATCGCTGCAAATCGTCCTTGCAGATCATCGGGCAGCGAATACCCTTCGGCGTTTTGCAGAACCAATGCTCCATTCGCAGTGGAATCCGAGAGCAAACTATCGGCAGCAGCAGGTTCCGAAATACGAATCACAATTCGGGTGTCTGCGAGGAGAGATTGCGAAGCCTCGTCTGGAAGCCCCGACACAATCCGAACATTCCAACGGGGTCGCAATCGTGTGAGCGGGAGTAAGAATCGTGTTCGGTCTGTGTGTATGGCAGGATTGAGATTGCCAATCACCAAAATATCAATCGACCGTTTCTGAGCGGGATCGACCGGTTCGATGCGATTTTTGGGGCCTGCCAAGAAACTGGTAATAACTTGACTGACCCCAGCCAATCGAAAGAGGGATTCGTAATTGGGATGGCAAATAACCGCATCGAGGTCGTGAACCCGCAGCCGGTATAAGTGCCATAAAAGCAGTGCATCTTGACAAATACCGATCAAACGAACCCGAGCATTCAACACCGATTCAGGAATCGAATTCCATGCCAATTCAATGAGGTGGTCTGTCAACCCTTCTGTGGGTGGAGATGTTTGGCTTAAATCAAACGGACTCGGCTGAGTTTGATCGAGTAGAGGGGTTGATTTAGAAAGAGGATTTCGGCCCTGAATGGATTGGGAAGGAAACCATGAGAACTTCATCGGGCAGGCCCCACTTGAGCTTCTATTTAGGTCAATCGTATTGGTGAAAGATGATTTCAATGATAATAACCCGATCAAGAAAGCCAAGAGAGCCTTGGGATTTTTGAAAAGCGGGGAATCAAGCGGGTTCCTCGCCTTGCAATCACAACTGTGTTGGAATAAGAAATATCTGAGTGATTGATCGGCAAAATAATCCCAAACAAGTTTCTTCACCCATGAGCAACTCCAACCTCACCAAATTGCTTTTCGGGCCTCACACCCCTCCCAAACTCCGTCGCGGGGATCGTGCTTTTTGCCTCTACAAAGACTACCCGATTCGGATCACAGGAACTTCAAACGGTCGAATTGTTTGGCCGGTTGGGGTTTCCTGCGAACTCCGTCTTGGGCGTTCATCGATTCTGGTGGATGAGGAATTAGCCCGTGCAATCTGAACAGAATCGTGTGTTGCGGTAGCCTACTGGTGGGGTGTATATCAAACAACTGTCGTTCACTGGCGAACCGCGTTAGGAGTCACCCGCAAGAACAACCGAGGAACCTACCGACTGGTTCTCAGATCGATTGACAAGACATTGAGGTCACGGTTCAAAGGTCGTGACCCCAAGAAGAAATCGGAAGTGAGAACCAATCGAGGTCGGTCTGCGGTCTGGACACCCGAAGAGATTGCAATGCTCGGAGCCATGACCGATGCTGAGGTCGCCAAGAAAACAGGTCGGGTTATTGATGCAGTTTGCAAGAAACGGGGTTCTCTCAAACGTCCTCCGTTGGTTGAAGGCCCTCACGGACTCCACCGCAAATTTTGGAGCGAACAAGAAGACGAAATCGTCCGCAAACACCCTCCCACAATCGCAGCCAAACTCGTTGGTCGGTCAGTGGGATCAATCCACAAACGTCGAGTCCTTTTGGGTGTCGCATCGTTTCGTCCATCCAAAGCAAATTCAACCTCGTGAAAACTTGATGATTGACTTTGTTCGATGAGGGCGTTCAAAGGCTTCGGTTCGGATTGTGCAATATCGCTCGAAGTAATTTTGGAACTCAAATTGAGCGAACTCTTCACCCCATTCTCGGGTTCGCATTTCCAAATCGGCGAGGATTTCTTCGATTTGGGTGATCGCCCACTGGGTTCGTTCTCGAAGCCAACGGGACTCGTTCACCGCACATCGGAGGGCAAATCCCACAAACGTCGCACTTCCCGCTAACAAACAAAGGCTCCAGAGAACATTTAGGGGAAAGGCAGCAACTAGGAGTGACAAACCGAGGACGACAAGGGTGGTAATTGAGAGGGCCAAGAGCCACAATCGCCGGATACGCTGCTCTTGTTGAGTTTGGTAACGGAGGATTTGCTTCTGCATTTCGTCAGCGAGAAGGTGTAAGCGATCCGCAATCATGGGCCAACACTCACGAAACCGTCTGATTTTTTGTGTGTGCCTATCGAGCAATCAGATCGGCTTTTATTTGAAATTTGGTTCGTACACACGAGCTTAATGAAAGGGATTCTATTCGATGGGGCGGAGTGGGAAGGGGAAATCTGCAAAAAATCTTGGTGCGACAAGTTTGAGAAAAAAATAGTTGCGATTGAAGGAACTCCAATCCATCACCCTTCATCCGCTTCATCCTCTTCTTCCAGTTTTCCTACCTTTTCGGCTTGTTTCTTCCATTCTGGGTCGATGGGGCTGCCTGCGTCGATCCATTTTTTGAGTCCTTCATGATTCCACCGGATGACTCTGCCGAATCGAATTGGTGGCGGGATTTGTCCTGTTTCGCAGAGCCTCCAGACTGTCCTTTCTGAGACTTGGAAGAGTTTGCTGACTTCCCGTGCGGTCATTAGCAGACTGATGTCGTCGGGGAGTTTCTTTCCACCAGCAAGTGCATGAAGTGACCGTTGTCTTCCGGCTTCTCGTCTTTGATCCTCCTCACTGAGTGTCAGGCCAAGGGCCTGTTAAATAGCGGGTGCCAGAATCTCAACGAGCGTTTTTGTCGTTGCTTCATCAAGTATTAGGGTGAGTTGAGTTGGGATCGTTTTCATAGAGGTTCCGCTGCGGTTTGAGTTTTAGTGGCGTGTACCTGATTGCAATGTGCGACTGGCAATTCTTGATTTTAGAATCAGAGAATCAACACTCAGACCATTTGGCAAGCACACTCGGAGAAATCTTGAACAGGAGAAGTTGCTCAACCGCCAATTCTGGGAATGCAGAAAACACCCATCGTATGGTCAATGAGATCAATTGCAAAGAACCCAAAACAAAGAAGCTTTCCAGACGCAAAACTTAGATTGCAATACTTGCTTGTAAGCTCATAGAATTTCGATCTGAGGTTTGATCTATGCAAGAAGCGACAATCGACTTTACCGATCTTTGTGGGCACCTTTGGGAAGCTGCAAACATCTTACGGGGGCCAGTGGATGCTGCTGATTTCAAAACCTACATCTTCCCTCTATTGTTTTACAAACGGGTTTCGGATGTTTGGGACGAGGAGTATCAAGAGCACTATGAAGCTTCGGAAGGAGATAGAACTTATTCCCTGTTTCCAGAAAATCACCGCTTCCAAATACCTGATAAGTGCCATTGGACCGATGTGAGAAAAGCAACAACGGATGTTGGGGCTACCCTTCAAAATGCTCTGCGAGATATTGAGCAAGCTAATCCGAGTACTCTGTTCGGAATCTTTGGTGACGCTGCGTGGGCGAATAAGGAACGACTGACGGACAATTTGCTCGTGGATCTCTTGGAGCATTTCTCAGAGATTCCACTCTCCATAAAAGCGGTGGCAGCTGATGCACTCGGCAACGCTTATGAGTTTCTCATCAAGCAATTCGCAGATAAAGCCAATAAAAAAGCTGGCGAGTTCTACACCCCGCGATCCGTAGTCAACCTGATGGTTCGGCTGTTGGCTCCTCGAAGTGGTGAGACCATTTACGACCCAGCATGTGGTACCGGAGGCATGCTACTTTCGGCTGTGCAATACGTTCGAGACACCGGAGGTGATGTGAAATCACTCCTTGGCAAACTCTATGGGCAAGAGAAAAACCTCACAACCTCGGCCATTGCTCGAATGAATCTGCTTTTGCATGAGATAGAAGACTTTCAAATCGCCCGAGGGGATACGCTCCGAGAACCGAAATTCCTTGAAGGCGACGCTCTGATGCAATTCGATTGCGTTATTGCTAATCCTCCATTCTCGCTCGAAAAATGGGGTGTTACCGAATGGGAAGCAGACCCATTCAAACGCAACATTGCAGGAACGCCACCACAAAAATCTGGCGACTACGCTTGGGTGCAACACATGATTGCCAGCATGAAACCGTACACCGGCCGAATGGCTGTTGTGCTTCCGCATGGTGCATTATTCCGGATGGCTGCCGAAGGAAAAATCCGAAAGAAGCTTTTGGAGATGGATTTAGTAGACGCTGTCATCGGGTTGGGTGCGAATCTTTTTTATGGGACGGGTTTAGCTGCTTGCATTCTTGTATTCCGAACTCGAAAGCCTGAAAGCCATAAGAGAAAGGTGTTGTTCGTCGATGCGTCACGACTTTTTAAGAAAGGGCGCAATCAGAATGAATTACTCTTGGAGCATGCTGATCATATTCATCAACTCGTTTCCAACTATGTCGATGTCCCCGGTGAAACAAAAGTTGTTTTGTTAGACCATATCTTAACCGAGCATGGTGGCAATCTCAATATCTCGCTCTATGTTGAACCCCCTCAAACGCATTCTGTCCCCACCGTTACCGAAAGCCTTGTTGCTTTGAAGGCCGCAATCGCCGCAGCCCAGTTGACTGAAGATCGTCTTGCCGAACTGCTTCGAGCAAATGGCTTGTTAACGGAGGAGAACTAAACGTGCCACGCATTAATCAAGCAGAACTCGAATCTTATCTTTGGGGAGCAGCGACAGCCTTACGGGGAACCATTGATGCAGGGGATTACAAACAATACATCTTCCCTTTGTTGTTCCTGAAGCGTCTTTCGGATGTTTACGACGAGGAACTCGAAATTGCAAAAGCAAAGTTAGGTGACGACTTTACGGACTTCCCGGAAAACCATCGTTTTCAGATTCCTGATGGTTGCCACTGGGGCGACCTCCGCCAAACGATCTCCGATCTTGGTAAAACCCTGCAAAACGCGATGCGAAGTATCGAACAGGCGAACCCAAGTCAACTTTTCGGTGTGTTCGGAGATGCAGCATGGACGAACAAAGAACGGTTACCCGATAAGACACTTATTGACCTGATAGAACATTTTTCAACCCGCACACTCTCGTTGAACAATCTCCCAGAGGATGAGTTTGGTCAAGGCTATGAATACCTCATCAAAAAATTCGCTGACGATTCCGGTCACACGGCTGCGGAGTTCTATACCAATCGAACTGTTGTCCACCTCATGACCGAACTGATGCAACCGCAGCCCAGTGAAAGTATTTATGACCCAACCTGCGGAACAGGCGGAATGCTTCTATCTTGTGTTTCGCATTTGCGTACTCGAAACCTCGAATATCGCACCCTTAAACTTTACGGGCAAGAACTCAATCTCATCACAAGTGCAATTGCTCGAATGAATCTTTTCCTTCACGGGTTGGACGATTTCCAAATTACTCGAGGTGATACGCTCTCGGAACCTAAATTCCTTGATGCTGATCGTGTCCGTCAATTTGATGTGATCCTCGCCAATCCACCATACAGCATTAAGAAATGGGATCGCGGACGGTGGGAATCAGACCCCTACAGCCGGAACCTACTCGGTACGCCCCCACAAGGACGAGCCGACTACGCTTTTTTACAGCACATTCTGTCAAGTCTCAAACCAAAAACGGGGCGTTGTTCCATCCTATTTCCGCATGGGGTGCTTTTTAGGGACGAGGAGCAGACGATGCGAGAAAAGCTCGTTGAAGCCGATCTTGTCGAGTGTGTGCTTGGTCTGGGGCCAAACCTGTTTTATGGTTCCCCAATGGAAGCTTGTATTTTGATCTGCCGAACAGCAAAACCTAAAGCACGAAAGGGAAAGATTCTTTTCATTAACGCAGTCAACGAAGTAACTCGTGAACGGAGCCAAAGCTTTTTGAAACCCGACCACATTGAGCGTATCGTTCAAGCCTATCGAAAATTTGCCGACGACGAGGGGTTTTGTCGTGTTGCTTCGGCAGATGAGATTCGTGCAAATCACGCGAACCTCAACATCCCCCTGTATGTCCGACCTTTAGGAGCAACTCAAGATCAACCAGAACAATCCTTATCCGATTCAATTCGGGAGTGGTGGTGTTCTTCTCAAGATGTCCGAAAGTCCCTAAAATCCCTAATAGAGCAACTTGAAGGTCAGGAAAAGCCTTCAAACCAAACCAAGTAAAATTGGTATTTTGGTTATTCGTGTCCTCTAATTAGAGCAGAAGGAAGCTGGGTATGACTCTTCTCGTCCAACCCACATATACGTTTGCTGTCGTTGATAGTAAAAAACAATCTTTCCGGGTCGAGTTTGAGCGTGCGGATCACAGGGCGAAAGAGGGTTTCCAAAGTGTCTGGAAACGAATGTCGGGAGCAATTGAGGAGTTTCACAAGGCTGAATTAAAGTTTGACCCGAACGGAGCCAGACCAATGCCTCTTTGGGGACGTTGGTCGCCTTGGGATTGGTGTTTATCCTCGAAGCCTGAAGTTGCTCAACGTGAAATGTGGATTGCTTGGTGTGGAACTCGGATGATTGGTTTTTTGAGTCTGTGGTCTAACGTACCCAGTCAAAGCGTGGTTGGGATGAGTACCTTATACATCGAACACTTAGCGGCATTCCCCGGCGATATCGACACCGCGCTCTGGAATCGACAATACAAGGGTGTCGGCGGTGTACTTCTTGCCTAATTTGCCGATTTCACGATATGATATCTTCGATTGATGACGGAAACCAAGCGGCTACTATCAGCATGGGGGCCTTGCTCACCTGCAAAGAATTAGCAAAGCTTATTCAAAGAGAGATCGAGACAATTGAGTGGCGCGCCTATGACCGCGAAAATAATCCTTTGGCAACACGAGAACTTAACTCGGCACGCGCAGAGCGACTCGAAAAAATACTCGTTCGTCGTCGCCCATCGGAACAAACTTACGAGAGTGTTGTTGGACGTCTCACGGCTTTGGATACCGAAAGTAACGACTTCAAGATTGCGATAGAGGGGCAAAGTCGGCGTGTGGAAGGTTCTGTCATGGCTTTCCATATGCCTTGGATGCGGGATCGTCTTGGACAACAGATCGAACTCGAAGGCTACGTTGTTCGCAATAAGAAGAACGAATTGGTATCGATCACGGTACACCGAGTTATTGAAGGGGAACTCGCGTAGTTTCTCTTGGTAGATTCACGATAAAAACCGCAACGATCCACCAACCGACATAGTGTGATGGCTGCGGTTTTGGCATCTTGATAGGGAGAAAGGAAACAACTATGCCCTCTAAAAAACAATCAACAACACCAACAACCACCAAAACTTCTCTACCAAAAGGATGGGAATGGGTGCGATTTGGAGGTGTGGTGCGAAATGTAAATGCAACCTGCACAAACCCAACAGAACACGGTTTAGAACGCTTCGTTGGATTGGAACACCTTGAACCGCGTGACCTCCGAATCCGAACTTGGGGAAATATCAAAGACGGCACAACTTTTACTCGACTTTTTCGAGCAGGACAGGTTCTGTTCGGCAAGCGGAGGGCCTACCAGCGTAAGGCAGCTATCGCAAACTTCGATGGCCTTTGTTCAGGTGATATCTACGTCTTTGCAGCAAACGCGAGCATACTCATTCCAGAGTTACTACCATTTCTTGTCCAAACCGAAGGCTTTGCAAACCACGCTGAAAACACCTCGGAAGGTTCACTCTCTCCTCGAACTAAGTGGAAGTACCTCGCCGACTACGAGTTTGCCTTACCCACCGACATGAGCGAGCAACGTCGTATTGCAGAATTGTTGCAGGCAGCAGATAGTGCAGTCGAGGCTTGGCGGGAGACAGTTGACCAACTTGAGAGAACCCGATCTGCTACCCTGAAAGCATTATATCCGTTTGGTATTTTTGGGGGTTCACAATCAAAAAAAGCGATTCAACATCAAATCGGTAATTGTGCTCGAATCACAACAGGTGGCACGCCAGATCGAAGTAAGCCAGAGTACTGGAACGGTGACATACCTTGGATAAAAACAGGGGAAGTAGACTATTGCGATATTGTTTGTGCTGAAGAATCAATTACCGAGGATGGAGTTAATAGCTCAAGTGCGAAACTAATTCCAAGCGGTTCAATTCTAATGGCACTGTATGGTCAGGGGCCGACATTAGGTCGAGTTGCTCGATTAAAAATAAACGCAGCAATAAATCAGGCTTGTGCAGCAATTATTCCAAATCAGAATCTCGACCCAGATTATCTCTATTACTACCTAACACGCGAATATCTACACATTAGGTCACTTGCTAGGGGGGCAACTCAGCCAAACATCAATGCCGGAATCGTAAAGGAGCTATTTATTCCTGTGCCTCGTTTAAGCGAACAACAAGATGTCGTAAAAAAAATCCAAAGTATCGAAATCATACAGAGCAAAACCAAATCGCAACAATCACGATCTCATGAACTATATTTTCAACTTCTCAGCCATCTCCTAACCCCACCAGAGGCCCACTGATGTTCAATGAATTCAATAGTGTCGAAAGACTTTGCCTGAAAACCCTTCAAGATCAAGGCTGGGAGTATATCCCCGGCCCTGACTTGCCACGAAAGACCGATGATGTTATCATCTGGTCGCATTTACGCGAAGCATTGATTCGGCTAAATCCCAGCATAGCTGAACAACCTGCCCAAGCCGAAGAGGTGCTTTACCATCTGAAGGCGATCCTTGTTGGTGTGAGAACGGATGGGCTTGTCCGAAGTAACGAGGCATTCACAGCATGGTTGTGGGGCGAGAAGACGATGCCCTTCGGCCCCAATGGGGAGCATGTGACCATCCGTCTTGTCGATTTTGCGATCCCGAAACTTAACAGTTTGACTGTTGCGAATCAAGTTACCTATCAATCGCCCGGCGAAAAGAAGGTTCGATTTGACATCGTGCTTTACGTGAATGGTTTGCCATTGGTGGTCGGTGAAACCAAAACACCAGCCCGACCAAGTATCACATGGGTGGACGGGGCGATAGACTTTGTTGGCTCACCGGGTAACACTCAGCACGCCTATCAGAACACCGTCCGAGAGTTCTTTGCGGCTAACTTGCTGAGTTTCGCCACCGATGGTCGAGAGTTTCGTTACGGGTCGCTTTTCTTACCGATTGAGCAGTGGTGCCCTTGGCGGGATACCGATAACCATGCGTTAGTTGGTATTCAAGGGGTGAATCAGGCTCTTAACGGGTTGCTGAATCCCAAAACATTATTGGATATCCTTCAACATTTTACGTTGTTCACGAGCAACAAAAAAGGAACACGAATTAAGGTTCTGTGCCGATATCAGCAGTACCATGCAGCAAACCAAATTGTCGAACGTGTTATTGAGGGACGAATCAAAAAAGGGTTAATCTGGCACTTCCAAGGTTCGGGTAAAAGTTTTCTGATGGTCTTCGCTGCTCGTAAACTCCGAGCCACAGCTGCCCTCGCAGCCCCAACCGTGATTGTGGTTGTGGATCGTCTCGAATTAGATACCCAGATTTCTGGGACGTTTAATGCAGCGGATGTGCCCAACACGGTTCCTGTCGAAAGCACGGCCGAACTCGAACGACTGATTAAGAACGATACCCGAAAAATCCTCATTACAACAATTTTTAAATTTGAGAGCCTTCCGAAAGATTTGGTGAACCAACGTCACAATATCATCATGTTAGTGGATGAAGCTCATCGCACGCAAGAAGGAAATCTTGGCATTAAGATGCGAGGAGTCCTCCCAAACGCCTTTTTCTTTGGGCTTACAGGCACACCTATAAACAAGAAAGATCGCAATACCTTTTGGACGTTCGGTGCCGAAGAAGATTCTGGCGGTTACATGAACCGCTACACCTTGCAAGATGCCATCCGCGATGGTGCGACGCTGCCACTTCACTTTGAAGGGCGATTAGTGAAGTTGCATGTGGATAAAAATTCGATTGACGAAGGCTACCAAGAGATGACCGGTCATTTGACCGACGACGACCGAAATGAACTTGGGAAACGAGCAGCGAAACTCGGTGTGTTGGTCAAATCACCCGACCGAGTTGCTGCGGTGTGTGCAGATATTGCCAAGCATTTCCGCGACAAGGTAAAGCCTCACGGGTTTGCTGCACAAGTCGTCACATTGGATCGTGCAGCGTGTGTTCTGTACAAGCAAGAACTCGATAAACTTCTTCCACCTGAAACAAGCACTATCGTCATGTCGGTGCAGAAAGGCGATCCCGAAGAATTTATGGAGTACGCTCGCGAAACGGACGAAGAAAAGAATCTGTTAGAAAAGCAATTTCAAAACCCTGATGATCCGCTTAAAATCCTGATTGTTACCTCACGGTTGCTCACAGGCTTCGATGCCCCAATTCTTCAAGCGATGTACCTCGATAAGCCGATCAAAGAACATGGTTTGCTCCAAGCTGTCTGCCGTACCAATCGACCCTACCCCACAAAGAGTCACGGTTTGATTGTCGATTACATCGGTGTGTTTGACGATGTTGCTGCGGCGTTGATGTTTGACGAGAAGTCAGTCCGTGAAGCTGTCGGCGCGTTAGCCAAACTCCGAAGCGAAATCCCAAAGCACGTGGAGAAGTGTTTAGGTTATTTTCCCGGTGTTGACCGGACAATCACTGGGTATGAGGGCTTGATTATCGCACAGGCGTGTTTGCCTAACAACGAGACCCGTGATGCCTTCGCTCTTGACTACACCAACCTTAATCGACTTTGGGAAGCATTATCACCAGATGAATGCCTCGAACCGCACCAAATCGATTACCGATGGTTATGCGAAGTTTATGAGAGTGTGCGTCCTCCTTCCGGGCATGGCAAATTGCTTTGGCATGCTCTTGGCCCGAAAACCCTTGAACTTATCAAGGATCATATCCACGTATCTGGTATTGATGGTGATCTCGCAACGGTCGTCCTTGATCCCGAAATGGTGGCCGGATTGGAGGCTACAAGAGACCCGGCGAAGATGAAGAAATTGGAAATTCAGTTAGTAAATCGACTGCGAAAGCATGGGGACAACCCACTTTTTGTTGCTCTTGGCGAACGCCTTGAGCAACTGAAAGAACGCCACGAACAAGGTTTGATTGATAGCTTACAGTTCCTGAAAGAGTTGTTGCAAATCGCTCGCGATACTCTCGAAGCTGAAAAGACAACCGATCCGAAAGAAGAACAGGATAAAGCAAAAACTGCACTGACAGAATTATTCAAAAACGCCAAAACCGAGGATACACCAGTTATCGTCGAACGGGTCGTTGAAGAGATCGATTCCATTGTCCGACTTGTAAGATTTGATGGCTGGCAAGCAACCTCAAAAGGTGAACGCGAGGTAAAACAAGCTTTACGAGCCAGCTTGCTCAAATACAAATTGCATAAAGACCAAGAACTCTTTGACAAAGCTTACGGCTACATCAAACAGTATTATTAAGTGGCACCCAAACTGAGCGAGGCCCTATGTCGGCGATTAAGATCCATGGAAACGAATACACAATCAATAAAGTCTTTAGCGACGACTTTGCCTTCGAGATACCGCATTACCAACGACCGTATCGTTGGACAACCGAGCAAGCAGGTGAACTGCTTGAGGACTTGCTCGGAGCTCTCCGGTCTCAACCAAACACTTCGGTTGATGACGTGGCACCATACTTTCTTGGCTGTGTTGTTCTGATCAAACAGGAAAATGTCCCCGATTCAAAAGTTGTGGATGGACAACAACGTCTGACAACGCTGACAATCTTACTTTCCGCCTTGCGAGAAACCGTTGCAGACGTCGAGTTATCCAACGATTTGACTCATTTCCTGTACGCGAAGGGCAATAAAGCACTCGGTACAAACAACCGGTATCGGTTGCTCATTCGAGATCGTGATAGGGATTTCTTTCAGACACACGTCCAATCCTCGGGCGGTTTAACCAACCTACAGAAACTTGACCCAACACGAATCGAGAGCATCAGCCAAGAAAACATTCGGCATAATGGCTTGTTTTTGCTCGAAAAGTTAAAGTCTCTCGACGACCTTACCCGACAGCGTCTCGCAACCTTTATGCTGAACCGTTGTGTGCTGGTTGTTGTTTCGTCTCCTAATATTGACTCTGCTTACCGCATATTTTCTGTCCTCAACAACCGAGGACTTGATTTGTCGCATGCCGACATCTTGAAGGCCGAGATCATTGGCGATTTACCAGCTGCCCTCACTGAGCCGTATTCCAAAAAATGGGAGGATGTCGAGAACGAAATCGGCGTTGATGCCTTCAAAGAGCTATTCAACCACATTCGGATGATTTATCGGAAACAGAAACTTCGAGAATCTGTTCTGAAGGAATTCAAAGAGTATGTTGTGCCAATTCACAAACCGAAAGAGTTGATTGATGGGGTGATTATCCCTCTTGCGGACGCATTTCTGGAAATTACCTCAGCTCGGTTCGAGAGCATGAAACACGCTGAGGAGATCAATTCCTTGTTCCAGTGGCTTGGTCGAATCGGAAACTATGACTGGATTCCACCTGCGATAAAGTTTCTGTGCGACCACCGCAATGATCCGATGGCAATCTTGCGTTTCTTCTCTGATTTGGAACGACTGGTCGTTTACATGATGGTAAACAGGATGGATATCACGCGTCGAGTAGAGCGATACGGTAAACTTCTCGCGGCAATGGAGGAGAAGTCCGATCTGTACGAGGAAAACTCTCCTCTCCAATTGACCGAAACCGAGCGAAATAGTTTCCTCGCGGCCCTTAATGGGAACATCTACGATATTAAGTTTGTTACACGTTATGTGCTCTTGAGGTTAGACAGCCTCCTGACGGAAGGGGAGGCCAAGTATGACTTTGAGAATGTGTCCATCGAGCATGTACTGCCACAAACACCCGAACCCGATGGCGAATGGTGCAAGCTCTTTCCTGATCCAATACATCGTGCAGAAGTCGTCCACACTCTTGGCAATCTCGTATTACTAACGCGACGCAAGAACAGCTCGGCTCAAAATTTTGACTTCACAACCAAGAAAGCCAAGTATTTCACCAGTAAAGGCAAGGGGAGTGCGTTTATGCTTACTTCTCAAGTGATTCTCGAATCTGAATGGACACCTGCCGTCGTCCAACGAAGGCAGGAAGATCTACTTGGAAAATTGAAGGTACTATGGAGACTATGATACAATCGGAGTTTTGGTTCCGTTGGCATGCTCAGAAGGAGCCAGACTGTGTACGTTTATCTGCCGAAAACTGGGTTTTCAATTAGGGTCGAGGCTTGTCACCCAAGCTCAGACCTCCCAGAATCAAAAGGCAAGGAGACCCATATGCCTGTGCCTGATTTTCAAACCGTGATGCTACCCTTCCTGAAAACCCTCTCCAATGGCGAAGAGTGGCTGATGCGAGATGTGATCGAACACCTTGCCAACGAGTTCAACTTAAGCCCCGAAGAACGCCAAGAGATGCTTCCAAGCAATGCCCAGACCCTGATGAGCAATCGTGCGGCGTGAGCCAAAACGCACCTCAAGAACGCAGGGTTACTGGAGAACCCTAAAAGGGTAGGGAGTTGAAACCAGCAAAAGTCACCCCATTCAACCTGTGAAAAAGTGTTCAATTCGGACTAGATGCTTCCAAATTTGATTGGCTTTTTTGAACCTGATAAAGCTACTTCAGTAGAATAGGATGAATTTCAGAATACGGAGAACCCTTCCAATGCCTCGATCTGGTGGAGAAGCCGATAAATTAGGAAATCATTTTGAAGCAGTATGGACAGTCCAGTGTGCGTTGCACGTAATTGAAGGGAAATATGCTTCGATTACTGTTGAGGCACTCGGTGAAGAATCTGTGGGTGTCGAATTTCATCTCAAGCACCACGATCAACGACTCCAATTTCACTCCGTGAAGCGTCAAAAGACCGGAGGAGATTGGTCAATTTCTGATCTTTGTAGCCCAACGAAAAGTACAGGTAGCGTGCTCGGGGATTTGTTTGAAAAGTACAAGAGGTGGCCTGAATGCGAAACCCGATTTATCTCGTCTACAGGTGCAAACATTCTGCGTGAGCTTTCTGAAAAAGCAACCTGTACCCCAACTTACGATAACTTTGCGGCAATGCTGACAAGTAAAGAACAAAAAGGAGGCTTTGCAAAAATCATTAATCTGTTTAAAAGTGACTCAATAGCTGCATTCTCCGCACTAAAGTCGTTGGAGGTTATTCTCTACACCCATCGAGAGTTGATTAGGAATGTTGAGGATCGGATTGCTCGGCTTTTCTACAGCACGGATGGATCAAAGTTTGACGCTGGGAATATTCGTCGGATGCTCTCCGAATTTTTTCTGGAACACCTTACAAATGAGATCGACGCTGTCTCGCTTCAGTCTTTTTTAAGGGATCGCCGGATTGGAATAAAAGACTGGGTCGTTGATCCAACGATTCAATCATTGGTTGCGATGACAAATGATCGCTACCTTCGTTCGGTTGAAAGCGAGCTGATAAATTCAAACCACATCGAGCGTGAGATCGTTAACGAAATCATCAAAGAAGTGCTTACTTCCACTTCGCGTGGTGCTTTGGTAATCGCTCCCGGAGGACACGGAAAAAGTTGTGTTTTGGCTCAATGTGTTTCGTCGCTCAAGAAGCAAAAAATTACTCATCTCTGCTTAAGAATGGATTCAATAAGTTCCTGTGAAACTTCTAAAGAACTTGGGACACGGCTAAATTTACCCGACTCACCAGCGTTTGTGTTGGCTGAGATGGCGAATTCTCAGCCAACCGTACTCGTCATTGACCAACTCGATGCGATGAGTCTTGTCTCTGGACGAAAATCAGATTTGTGGGGTGTTTTTGATGAGGTGCAACGGCAAGCCAAAATTTGCCCAAATGTAAAAGTGATTTTATCTTGTCGAGATTTCGATCTTGAACATGACCATCGGCTCAGAGAGCTAGGAAATCCAAATTCAGGCTTGAAAAAGATATCTGTTGGTTTACTTACCGAGTCTGAAATAAGGGCCACTTTGACTAAAGCAGGGCTTGATACACTCCAGTTGACACTGGAACAAATCGCAATTCTCGCAGTGCCATTTCACCTTTTGTTGTTTCTCAAAGGCGACCCGTCACGCTCTTTTGAAAACACCGGTGAACTCTACGAACGGTATTGGGAACGTAAACAACAAAACCTCCAAGCCCACCTTGGCCGAGCTCCTCAATGGAATGAGGTAATCGATGCCATAGTCGCTCGTATGAGTAGAGATCAATTACTGTTTGCTCCAATAGCGGTGACTGGAAATTGGGCGAGAGATGCCCAAGCTATGGCTTCAGAACATGTTTTGATTGAAAACCGTGAACAACGCCAGTATCGCTTTTTTCATGAGTCATTTTTTGACTATGCCTACGCTCGGCGGATTTGTGAGAGAGGCGAAAGTGTCATCGAAATGCTTAGTTCATCGGAACAGCATCTTTTTCGCCGAGCTCAAGTTCGACAAATACTTGCTTTTCAGAGAGAGAACGATTTCTCACAATACTTAAACAACGTACACCAGATATTTGATCTTCCTAACATTCGATTTCATATCAAGAAAATGGTTGCAACTGAGTTCAACCGACTTAGACAACCAAATGAAAGAGAATGGCAACTAATTCAACCATACCTCTTTCAGGGTAATCTTGCAACATCTTTATCTCTTGCAATCCGCGATCATGTCGGTTGGTTTGATCTACTGGATCGGTTAAATGTGATCCAAGATTGGTTGTCCTCAGATCAAACTGAGCAAATCAATCTGGCGATTTGGTATCTTGAACCGATGAGGTTGCACGACCAACGCTCTCAACGAATTGCTGAATTACTTCTACCCTACACTAACGGTGGACGAGAATGGGAATTGCGAATCCAAAAAATTCTCTCTTGGGGTGTTGCACATAAAAGTGATGCAATGGCAAAAATTTTCAAAGATATGATTTCTGATGGTGCTTTCGACGACTCCCCAAGGGATACTTTCTGGAGCTTTACTTACCATGCGTAATGAGTCACCAAAATTTGTTATTGACGTTCTTGCAGTCTGGTTTGATCGCGTGGTCAAGCGATTTGATGATGGAGAGGAGACAACCTTTTTCAGTTCTTGTGAGCAAAATCAATCGCATTTGGGAGCGATGCATATCTGTGAAGCGGCTCTTAAAGAACCAGCCTATTTTGTGGATATCATGCTCCCAAAAGCAGTCAAATTGATTTTGCAAACGGAGTTAATCCATACTGATAGAATTCAGAATCGGGCTTGGCCTTGGTTGTCGAATAATAGTGACCCTTCATCTGTGAGTGATGCGATATTATTTGCCTTAAGAAGCTCGTTTCAGACCCTTGCCACACATCAAGTAGACATCTTTCGTCAACACGCATTGACTATAGTTGGCTATCCGCACGAAACCTTTGCCTATTTGCTCTTGAGTGCATGGCCGAAAAATCCAGTTCTGTTTGCCGATGATTGCGTGCAGTATTTAATAGCTGATCAACGTCGACTTAATATCGGGTATGGAGACTGGGTTGGCAGCAGTGAAGGACACGGAAAAAGCGCTATTAGCAGGGTGGCGTTGCGCGAGGTCTCTCCACATTGTGATGGAATTCTCTTCCACCAACTTGAAGATAAAATTATTGGTTACCGCGACGAGTACGAGGAAATGACTCCGCATCGAAAGGGATTTGCAGAACTCCTTGTTCTTCGCTCGCTTGACAGATCAAGAATCTCCGACATAACAAGATCAAGAATTCAAGAACTTGAACAAAGATTTCCACAGGCAACTGATGTTATTCCCGAAGAAGAATTTTCCAGTTCGTTTCAGGCGGTTGAATCCCCAATCGAACTAACCACTCTAGTAAAAATGACAGACGAGGAGTGGATCTCTGCAATGCAGAAGTATGATGGAACAACTGATCGATTCCAAGGTGGCCCTGAAGAACTCTCCCAAGCGTTAGCCGCCCTCGTTCGCAAAGATCGTCACAGGTATACTGAACTTGTTGTGAAAATGCCCGATACGATCAACCCTATTTATTTTTCAGCCATTCTGGACGCACTCTTTGGTCGGTTTGGGAATCCAAACGGTGAGGAGGGAACATCCGACAACGCAGATATCACATCTTTTCCAACAGATGAATTTCTGAAGGTTATCGAAAAACTTCATAGTCTGCCAAATCGTCCCTGTGGTTCTTCAATCGTGTGTTGTGTCGAACAACTTTCAAGCCGCAAGCTTCCTGACCGAGCCTTGGATATAGTCTCACACTACGCCATTTTCGATCCCGATCCCACAAATGATATTTGGAAAGAGGTCGCAAACGGTCGAACTCGTTACTTCAACGGCGACCCACTCTCGCACGGAATTAACACTGTGCGTGGGCAAGCGGCTCTTTCAATATCCGCACTTCTTTTTGCGGATAATTCAAGAATCAAGAGACTTCAGGAGGCATTAGCTGCATTATCCAACGATAAGACGATTTCTGTTCGTGTCTGTGCAATTCGTGCAATTCTACCTTTGTTGAACTTTGACCAAGATGAGGGGATTAATTTATTTGTCCAGACCTGTCAGGATCGAGTCGAACTTTGCGCGACCTCACCTTTTGATCGGTTTGTTTACTTCGCTATTAGGGACAACTACCCTCGGCTTCATGATTTGCTTCGATCTGCCTTGTTTTCATCAGACCAGAAAGCGGTCGAAATTGCAGCGAAACGAATCATCCTAGCCGAACTAGTTGGTGTTGAAGTGAAATCCGATGCTGAGGTAATCCGCACTCATACTAACCAAACCATGCGAAAGGCGGCTGCTGATGTTTACGCTCGAAACATTTCAAATGAATCTGTTGGTGACCAATGCGCCACCTTTCTCGAACAATATCTGAACGACCCATCTGATGACGTTCGTCAAGAGGTTTCGAGTGGATTTTTTCAGATGTCAGGTGATAGGCTTTTTGAATTAAAAGATTTTATCGCCAAATACATTGAAAGTCCCTGTTTTGAGACAGACCCAACCCATCTGTTGGGATCTCTTGAAAAATCCAATGCTAAACTGCCTGAAGTGATACAGCGAGCAGCAAAGAAAATACTTGACTTATGCACAAAATCAGAAAAATTACCGACGAAGGAGACAAGATTATCGCTTGAGAAACTTTCGACCCTTGTTGTTCGGCAATACGAACAAACAACAGACCCCGCTTTGAAAACGGACTGCTTAGACTTAATTGACCAACTTGAACTACAGAATTCATACACAATTTCGCAAGAACTCGCAAAATTAGATCGGTGATTCCTCCTTCGCCTTGAGGTTGTTCACCTTTTACGAAAGAATAAGTGAGTACACGCCAAAGTAATAATCTTGAACACTTTATTGTCCGACAGATCTCCTATCATGCAATTTTTCCTTCCCCAAAAGAATCTCCCTGAATCCCTGAATAATTCTCCTTTCTGAGCTTCCCTTATGCTTGTTTGCGTGTAAATGTGTTCACACGAACGAATCAACGTATTTAGATATTTCATAATAATGGGGACGAGATGAGACAGCAAGTGTTTACGATAGTGCGACGCCAACCGGTGCAAATGGGCGGGGTGTGGATCGCAGGGAACATTGGCGACGAGCGGGGTTGGGTTTACCGGTTCGACGCTCTGGTGTTTGCCGAACATGCAACAAACCCAGCATTCGAGTTGGGTGAAAGCCGGATCAGCAAACTCTGGGTTCAGCAGATGGCCGACCAGAAGGAGGTCTTCAACTTCGACCGAGGGGCCGACCTTGAACCCCAAGACGAAGCCACCCGCGAAGCTGTCGAACTCTTGGTGGAAGGGTTAGCCCAACGGGTGTTTGGCCATTAGGAAGAAGCCGAAACCCCGAAGCCTCAAAGGGCAGGGGTCGTATCGGCTGGTTGCCGATACCTGACGAGGGCAGCCTTTCCACTCAAAAGGAGAATACGAACATGACCGCAACCAAGAAAACCAAACCCGCCAACAAGCCCACTAAGGCCACGAAAGGGGGCACCAAGCCCCAAGCCAAGGGGAAGTCGAAGGCGAACCCGAAGAAGCCAGCAACGCCCGACACGCTCGAAACGAAGGCCCCAACCGAGCCGAAGGAAAAGAAGACTAGCGCTTTGGATGCTGCGGTCTTGGTCTTGAAAGGGGCAGGGGAACCTTTAAGCACCGGTGAGATTATCGCCAAGATGCAAGAACAAGGTTTGTGGACAAGCCCAACGGGTAAAACACCCCAGAACACCTTGCATGCAGCCCTTTCCGCCGAGATCAAAAAGAAAGGCGAAGCCTCCCGATTCCGCAAGGCCGAGCGGGGCAAGTTCGCTCTCGCCAAGTAAACCCTTCCCCTTCGCCCGTCTTTGGCCCACGTTCGCGTTTCCCTTCTCGTCCAGCATAAACCCAACCTGACCAAAACAACGCGACACGGGCCAAGTGTGGCAGGTTATTCTGGGGCCGTTGAAGCTGCTTTCGGGATACTTGATTGACAGCAAGTCTTCGGGAATTCTAGCCAATTTTGAAACACCCGATAGAGTATCTCCATGTTACCTACCTAATGTCCAACCTTTTTGGGAGCCCGAAAATGGCCCTTGCTCATCGCGCAGTAATAAGTCTGCTTTTTTGTTTGATCTTTGCTTGGTTTGCAGAGGGGCAAATCCATGATCCGAAATCGCGTACCTTCTTTTGGAAACCATCGAGTGGACTCTTTGAGTTTCCAGTTCCCAACAAAAGCGTTAATACAAAAACGACAACGAAAGAGAAAAACCACATCGCAAACTGGACAGATTTCGATGGTCATATTGAAGTCGATATTTTCGTTACGCCCAACGTCAAAGAAGACCCGTTGACCGAAGAATATGTAAGGTCTATCGGGGAAAAACCAACCTTTCTTGGGAAAGAACAAAAAGGCAAAGAACTGATGAAACCCATCCTTTCCAAAAAGGGAACGCCGAAACTCGCGGAAGGGTGTTACTCGATGGAACCGAGACTGGGACTCACTTACTACAACGTGATGGTTTTTGCCTATTACCCCAAACAGCAAGAATTGTATCGAGTTGTGGTTCGCATTGAAAAGGGACGATACCAAATCCCAGACGTTCGAGAACACCTCCGTCGAATCCGGTTTGGGCCAGATGTAACCCCGTTGCCAGCAGATGTTGCTCTTGTGGTTCCCGAACCACAACCTCCGACAATTGACCAAGCCGATCTTGTCAATTGGACGACGGACGACAAAAAGTTTACAATTCGGTACCCCAAAAAAGCAGAGCTGAAAGAAGTGCCAATCCCTGAAACGAAGAAAGGCACACTCCTCTATTCCATGAGTACGCAGAAAAAAGACATCCAAGTTTCACTTGAGCAATACCCCAATCTTGACCCAAAAATGATTACAGGCGATTTCCTTCATCAGCATATCTTGAAGACGTTCAAATCGTCGAGTGGAGTAACCCTCATGTCCGTTGGTCCAACCCTCAGTTCTGTTTGTACAATCGATGGACATTTTGAAGGGCAACGAAAAAGAATTGCTATTCGAGCAGTGGTAAGCAAGAATCACAGGACGTTGTACGTGCTCGCGGTTGCCTACGAACCATTTGATCTCGGACCAGAAACTTACGCAAAATCAATCATCGAAGAAAGTCTTTGGGCTGATTACAGGCGACCGGGAATGATCTATCCCGAAGAACCCGAACCGAAAAACCCAACGCCGATGGTTCCTCCAACCACACCCGAACCGAAAAACCCTGTAACGCCACCGACTCCAAAAACTCCAAATCCAACCCCACCGAAAACGGAAAATCCGCCATTCAATCCGGGGCCAACATTTCCGCCACAAACCCCAACACCTCCAAATGAAAAAACTTCGTCCACAACCGCCAACACAAAGGAGACAACATTCTGGACAACACGCAACACAGTTCTCATTGTGGGGGGAGGCGTCCTGTTCTTACTAGGAGTTGGGATTGGTGGTGTGCTTTTGCTTGTCAAAATGATGAAGTCAAAGAGTGAGGATGATAGTGACGACGAAGATGACCGCCCTCGCAAGAAGTCGAGTTCCGCAAAACGAAATAACCGTTTCGATGACGAAGACAACCGTCCTCGGAACCGTCCCCAAAAATCGGGAAGTTCCGAGCGATCCAAATCCTCGCAACCACCCAAGAAAAAACGCCCCGTCGATGACGATTGATTTCTCGACAACGACGTTGTACTCGCAAAGCAAGCAATTAGATTTGGCCCACGTTCGCTTTTTCCCTTCACGCGTAACAAAAACCCAACCTTCTCAAAACAACGCGATAGGGGCCAAGTGTGGCCCCTTACTTGGGGCAGTGTTTGGTGGCTTTCTTCAAGGCGTTGATGAGGGTCTTAGTGACTTGCTCGGCTCGCATCCCAACCTGTGTATTCTCGGAGCCCTGACTTTGTAACCAACCAAGCATTTCTTCTTCGGTGAAGGCCCACCGTTCGCCAATCTCGATATTTTGGATCAAGCGTTTACAACCGGGATAGGATTGCCAAGGATGGTGGGGCGGAATGCCAAGTTTCTCGCAGAAGGCAGCCCAGCCTCGGTACTTCGCCACGAACAAATACCCCGACGCTTTCACCAACACCTCGGCTCGCTCCATATCTGTGTATCCATCGTCACCAACCTCTTCATCAGCTTCGGTTGTTGTATCCTCTGCCTCGTCGTCCTCTCCTTCGCCCTCATTGTCCAGTTCGACGTTTCGCTTGGCTTTGGATTCTCGGATGATCTCATCGATTTCGTCTTGCTCAGAGTAAAAGTCCCAGCGGTCGTTGAAGAAAGCCGCATCTTCGACAAGCTCCATGAACAGAGCCAGAGCGATCCCCTCAAATGCCTCCAAGTAGCGGACATGGGCATCGACCTCGTCAAGGGGCTTGTCAGCACTCTTTTTGAGTGCGTTCGTTTCGCTCTGGTCGTCACGCCCCTCGGCAGCGAGCAACAGACGAAAGCGTTCTTCGGCACCGAGCAAGTGATATTTGTCTCGGATTGTTTTCCAAACCATTGTTAATCCTCCCTTTGGTTTTCTCGTTCATTCAACAAAGCTTCGAGAGCTTCGATCTCTTTCTCCAACTCGGCCATCTCAATGGATCGCATCAAGACCATTGCCAATGACACGGTCAGTTTGCTTTTCTCGGTGTTGGGCATCTCTGAGTTCTGCACCCCTTGCAATCGTTCTGACAGCACCCCAATCAAATCAGTGCCACTGAACTTGGTTTGTTTGGGCGAGCCTTTGCCCTCGAAGAGATCTGCTTCTTGCAACCCTCGGAAGGCATATTCGAGAAGCGAAGTTGCAGCCCGAATGCGATCATGGGATTTCTGATGCGGAGCAAGCATCCCAACGAGGGTGTCAACTGCGAGCCCCGTCGCGGTTTGCAATCTGCCCACTGCGAAGCCAACAAGGTTTCGGCGGGCTTGCTTGTAGGCTTCTTGAAACTCCGGTTGGGAGAGCCAGCGATAGAGGGTGCTTCGGCTCACTCCCACCTTGAGAGCAGCCTGTTCGTAGGTGGACTCAACGAGCATCGCAGCAATGACTTTCTGCTGCATTGCGTGCAGTTGGGCCCCAGAATGGGACAAATTGGGACAAATTGGGACACTTTCAGCGACCCCTTTCGCCAATTCCGCTAAAGCGTCATGTACGGAACCCGCAATTTCAGGTGTTTGATTGCGGGTTGATTCTTGGGCCAAATACCCCTGTCGTTCTCCGACGAGCCAAGCAAGGTAACGGAACAAATCGAGGTGTTGGTCGTCGCCGATGCGAAGCCCTGCACGGTTGCGGTGGGCTTTGAGTACCTTCTCGGTGATAACCTCTCCGAGCGGTGTCGAGTTCAACAACCGACACAGGGAGAGGGGTTTGAGTTTACGAGGGTCGTTCATGTTGGGTCATCTCCTGAACAAGCCATGCTGCATAGTGAACCACCGAAACTGTCCCATCAGGGTTGGTCGGCATCCCTTCTTCGATGTCTTGCTCGATCACTTCGGGTGCGATCTCGGTTCCTCCCACACGACTGAGTAATTTTGCGAGGTCGTTCACGCTCATGGCATTCGGGTTCAGCTTCGGTTGCGTGGTGGGTTCGGGTTGCGGTGGGGCAGGGCTTTGCGGGGGCGGTGTTGGCGTGCTGGGCGTTGTATTGCTTTGTGTGGGCTTCGGTTTGGGAACCGAAGCCTTTGTGCCTGTGTGCCCTTGTTTGCGTTCGCTCACGATACTTCCTCCTCAATATCTTCGGGTTGCTCGGAGCCATCACGGAAAATATGCAGGGCAGACTTGCCCGTGAACGCTTCCCAGCGTTTCACAATCACGTCGCAATACCTCGGGTCGAGTTCCATCAAATAGGCACGTCGTTCCAACTGTTCGGCTGCAATGAGCGTACTTCCCGAACCGCCGAACAAGTCCAACACAAGCCCACCGACTCGGCATGAGTTCTGGATGAGGTAGCGGAACAGAGGAACGGGTTTCATGGTCGGGTGTTCTTCACTTCGGCTGGGTCGATCAAACTCTAACACCGTTGTTTGACTGCGATCCGAGAGCCAAGTATGTCCGGCACCTTCTTTCCAACCGTAAAGGCAGGGTTCGTGCTTCCACTGATAATCTTGGCGACCCAAGACCATCGAGTTCTTCACCCACTGCAAGCACTGTCGCACCTTCCAACCGGCTTCGTTGCAGGCCCACCGGAAGTTGAAGCCCTCGCTATCGGCATGCCAGATGTAGAAACCGGCTCCTTCTTTCAGCACCGTTTGAGCATTCACAAAGGCTTGCTTGAGGAATTCACGGAAGGCGTTATCGTCCATCGAATCGTTCTCGATGGTCAAAGCCTCGGCGGTCTTCCCTTCGTAAGCGACGTTGTAAGGCGGATCGGTCAGCAGTAAGTCTGCGAGTTCGCCCTCCATGAGAACCGCTACGTCGTCGGCACTGGTGCTATCCCCGCACAGCAACCGGTGTTCGCCGAGCAGCCACAAGTCCCCTCGTTGCGTGATCGGTTCTTCGGGAGCTTCGGGTATCTCATCGGGATCGGTGAACCCCTCAACACCATCGGGATTTAGCAACGACTGCAACTCGTCCTCGTCGAAGCCGAGCAACCCGAGGTCGTAGTTCGCCTGCTTGAGGGTACTCAACTCGATGGGCAGCAGCTCATAGTTCCAATCGGAGTGTTCGGCGGTTTTGTTATCCGCGATGCGATAGGCCCGTATCTGGTCGGGTGTGAGGTCACGGGCCACATGGACAGGCACTTGCTTCCAACCGAGTTTGAGTGCTGCCTTGAAGCGAGTATGCCCCACGATGATCACACTTTCCTCGTCCACGACAATCGGTTGCCGGAACCCGAACTCCTGCAACGAGCGAGCCACCACTTCGACTGCGTCGTCGTTCAACCGAGGATTGTTCGAGTAGGGCTTGATCGTTCCCACATCCCGCATTTCGATTTCCATCACGGCTCCTTTGACAGGAATTTTTTCCACGTAGCTAAATAGCCTTGCCGAGTTTTCTCAGACAAAGTTTTTGGCACTTTCTTTGGGGAATCCCAGAAATTGTTGCTCACAGTGATGACCGAGTTTTGACTCAGGGATCATTGGGAGTGAGTTGCTCTTTCGGTTACCGAATCCTGCGTTGGGTGAGATAGTCGGGGATTTGCTTTTGCAAGTAGCGAGCGTTGCCCCAAGCCACCTCGGGTTTCCCTTCCCGGAATTGGTCACGGCAGATGTCCAAGAGGTTCTTGGCCGACTGGATGATTTCGGGGTCATCTGTCCTCGCCAGCACACCCCCTAAAATCGCTTGCAGGAAGCCTTCCAACTCGGGTGGCACTTCGAGCGGACTCGAAACCGAAGGTTCGGCAACGAGGCTGTCGGGTGGCTGCTCGACCAAGTCAGGTTTCGGTTCTGGAACCGAGATCAAAGTCGGTTTGATAGGCGAGACTGCTTGTGCCGAGCGGTGGCGATCTATCCATGCGGGAGGCCAGACCGCCGAAGGAGCTGGACACGGTGGGCACCCTTTTTCCGAAAAACTATTCTTCCCTCTATAGGGCATCTCTCTTCTCCTCTCTTTTACTCTCTTTATTCCTTTTTCCTTTAGCTAAATAGTTTTCAGGAAAAGTATGACCACTGTGACCAACCCTTAAAAACAAGGCATTTTTTGAATTGAAAGTACGACCGAAGTGTGCCCAAAAGGGTGACCAAAGTACGACCAAACCATCGGTTATCACAAATCGAATGCTCAAAGAAGCCTCGTCCTTAACGGAGTTCGGGGCTCTGGTCATACTTTTTGGGTGTCTGGTCATACTTTCGGTCTGGCTTGGTCACACTTGCTTTTGGGGTTGGTCACACTTGCTTTTGGGCGTTTTTGTGTGTTGTTCTTTGCTCTTCTTGAGCTCGCAGTCGGTCGCTGCGACGACCGATTCAAAGCCACTCAATCAACTTGACCGAGGGTCAATTAGCCGAATGCCTCGGTACAAGTGACGCCGTCCTAAGTCATCCCGTGGACGCCCCTTTGTCACGTGGGGTTGGCACTTCTTGAGCCGACGACCAAAGCTATCTTTTGTCCCCGGTTCGATCTCAGCTTCAGTCTGGCACCACTCCACCCACGAGTCGTACAGGTCATCGGTTCCCACACACAGATTCGGCCCCACTTCGCAACGATCTTGGATGAACGAAGCGACGAGCGAAGCAGCTTGCAGCATTCGGCGTTGTAAGATTTGCCCCGATGCCGGTTGCGGGAAATGCCCTTCTCGTCGGAGTTCTTCCCAGCCAAAAATGGCCCAACACAAAATACCCGGAAGCTCCGCCATGAGACGATCTCGAAGCGTGGTGTCCTCTTTGCCGAGGAACGACTTCTGGGTTCGTAAGAAGATCATCCGAGAGGCGATAGTGCCCGAGATGTCCACCAGTTCGGGAACCATATTCGCAAACATGACGAATCGGCATCCCAAGACCGTCTGGATCGGCTCTCGATACTTCCGGTTGATCGTTTGCTTATCTTCACCGACGATTCCTTTGAGGGTTTCGCTGATCTTGGACTTATCATCTTTCTTGGAGAGTTGGGCATCGCCAATCACTGTGAGTGATTTACCCACAAGAGGGGCCAAGCCGAAGTTCTCAGCCAAACTTCCCAATGTCGGTGAGATCGTGTTGTCACGGCCCACAAGTTCGGTGAGGATATGGCCGATAGTCCCTTTCCCCGAACGACCCGGCCCAATAATCGTGAGCATTTTCTGTTGACGTGTGTCTGCGACCAAGCAGTAACCGAAGAACATCTGCAACGTTGAAATCGATTCTTGGTCGTTGTCAAAGACCTCGTTGAGGAACTTGAGCCAGTTCACAGGTTCGGGAGCATCGGGAGCAAACGGGAAATTCAGAGCCGAAGTATTGAACAACTTGGGCGTCGGAGCGTGCAAAAAGCCCTGTTGGTTATTCACCAACTTGTGGAGGTCGAGCAGGCCATTGGGGAAGATAATCGAATCCGTGAAGGAGACCGGAGCAGGGCCGTCCAACCAACACGGAACGGGTGGGCTTCCATAGATAATCACTTCGGCGTGAAGGGCCTGCAACGTGTCGCCAAGAAGTTTTTTAGAGGTCTTGGGAACCGAAGGTGTTTTGATGTTCCCTTTAGCATCCGGTTGCGGAACAAACTGTGCCGTTCGATCTTTGAAGAACTGATCGGTGAAGGCCACTAAAGCAGCCTCGAGTTCCGAATCGGGTAATCGCTTCCAATAGTATTGATCCCAGACGTACCAATCTTCTTGGTAGGAACGCAACAAGCGTTCCCCGTTATCGCCACGAAAGTGACGTAATAGGAAATGGCGAGCGATCAAAAACGGGTCATCAATCTTTCGGTAGGCGTCGCCACCATCGGCAGGCTCGGGTGAGGGTGGCGACGAGGGGGTGTTGTTCGCTGGCGGAGGGGGCTCGGAACCTTCAGGTTGAGTTGTTGCTTCCTCAATCTGAGTTGTTGCTTCCTCAATGTCATTCGCAGTACATAAAGAATGGATCAAATGCTCAGGAGATTCAACGATGTCCGAAGCCACCCCAGCAAGCAAAGCATCGTCGATTCCTTTGGCGAGGTCGGCGTTCCAGATTTCGATTTCGGGAGTGCGACCGAGGTGCTTGATGACCCCGTAAAGTTGCACGAGGGCTCGTGCGACATGTTCGTTCTCACGGAAGTCAGCATCCAACGCGATGATGATTCTCTGTAAATGCGGATGGGCTTTCAGGAAAGGAATGATCAGGTGAACCCCGTTCGCAGCAGGAAGTGCCACCGTTGGGAATCCCGAAAGCGACCATGCGACATCGGCTTTGAGCGGGCCTTCGGTGATCCGCACAAACTCCTCCTTAAGACTCATCCCTTTGGGGACGTGAATGGTCGGAGTCGCTT
>VYLT01000011.1_pt1 | contig 41128 bp, 25 predicted proteins | sample 5114261 | NCBI WGS metagenome assembly VYLT01 (sample SAMN12291815, study PRJNA351875) | freshwater metagenome | isolation source: freshwater lake | place: USA: Michigan, Little Long Lake | collected 2011-07-12 | reverse complement strand
GGGGCAGGGGGTTGCGGCAGATATTGCAGTTCGGCTTTTTCGTCCTGAGCGGCTGCCCAGAACCCGCCCGACCACTGAAAACTATCGCCGACCTTACGCCACGTTCCGGGAACCCAAGATCGTTTCGGAGGAGGCACACGCCAGAACCCGCTAATCCAAATAAAATCTTTGCGATCTTCATCCCACGACCAATAGCCGGGAATCCACTGGACGTTATCCCCTTCCGGTTTTTGGTCGGGTGGAAGCTCATCGATATTGGCAGGGGGTTGCTTTTCTAAAAGGGGAGGCGATTCGGGTCGCCCTTCGGTGGGGTTGGCATACGCTTCGTGAATAGGCCCGCGTGCCAGAGCTTCTTCTTTGTCTTTGGGTGCCTCCTTCAAAGGTGATTCTTTAACAGGAGGTAATGGAAGAGGCGGGGGCGCATCCTGAGCGGAAAGAGAAAGCACAACGAGGCCGAATATCAGGGCAAAGCTAAGTGTGAATCGAGAATACATCGGGACTTCCTCACGGGCACGGGACGCGGGAATTATTGCCTATCGACCAAAAAACGTCGAAATCCCACATAACTTGCGCCCCTTAACAGAGCAAGAGAGGATTATCGAGCCGGAAAAAGGGGTAAAATGGGTCGAATGGGCGTGGGAAGGTGGGGAAAATGGACGGAATTCGCACAATGATGGCGAGAATTTGAACAGAACCGAGGAAAAGTTGCGTTTTGGTCAACCCATCGTTATAATGACCCCCACGATTCCTCAACAGACCGAGGCCCGATATGCGTTTCGTTATCCTTTGTGCCGTGCTGGTTGCCTTTGTGCAAACCCCGTGTCTGTTTGCGGATGATTCAGAAAAATACGCTACCGAGTATCTGGAAAAAATCGGTGGGATTGTTCGACATTCCAAAACGGAAGCAGGCGAACAACGCACAGCAGTTCGGATTGGTGGAGGACTTCTTGATGATAAATCGATGTTAGTCCTGCTCACGTTTAAGAATCTGACGTATCTGGAGATCATCGGAGATATCGATCCAAAAGAATTGAAGTTTGTTTCTAAACTAAAAAACCTGCAATGCCTTGAGATAGGGCGGGAATCGATTACGGATGAGTTCATCAAAACGCTCATTCAAGTTGACGCATTCCATCTTGTACGCGGAATAGCAAAAGTCGAAGCGGACATCGTTGAAGGTTGCGTGATAAAACCGTCCGAAAAACTGGCTCGCAACAAAGAGGAAATTTTGTGGTTAGATCTATACGGCACGAAAATTACTGATGATGCTTTAGAATCACTACAGGGATTGAAGAATCTGAGGTCATTATTTATGTACGCAACTTCAATCACTGATAAAGGGATGAAGTCAATCGCCAAGTTTAATAAGTTAGAATACCTCTGCATCCCTCGCACTGCCATTACGAATAAGGGTATTTCAGAATTGTCGCCCCTTCAAGGATTAACACGATTAGAACTTGCCGCGACAAAGATCGATGATGACGCGATACAAGACCTTGCGGAACACAAGAATCTCAAACAGTTAGGACTGAGCAGAACTCAAATTTCAGATCATTGCATTAAATCGATCCTGCAACTTCCTCGACTTGAATCAGTGAGTCTGCGAGAAACCGCAATCTCTCAAGAAGGATTTGAGAGGTTAGCAAAACTTGAAAAGCTCAGATATCTCGGAATCGAAGAAGAACGAATCAACGATGAACTTCTCACTACTTTTTCCAAACTCAAGGTGCTTCGGTTGCTTCCGATTTGTCACACCTCTGACGGGCTTCAGTTTAGTCACGACAATAATATCTATTCGGTGAATTTGTCGGGTGTGCGGCATTCGGTAGGGACTGTTGAACTTTTGCTGAAGCTCCCTAACCTCAAAAGGCTTGTGTGTGATGAAGAACGGATTACCGACGATTTGCTCAAAGTCGTTATTCAAGCCAAGAAACTCCACTGCCTTTCTTGCAAAGCTCTCCATCTCACACCCACACTTTGGATAGCAAACAATGAGGGTGGAGCGTACAAGGATCAAGATGCGATTACGAATCTGAGTTTGATAAATTGTCGGATCAACGGGGCAATTTTCTCGGAACTCAAACAACTTCCAAAACTCACAAACCTTTCGATTCGGTTTTCCAGAGATTCGGAGATCCCGATGGAAGAGTTAGTAAAACTGGAAAAGCTGACTTCTCTACGGTTTCATCTTGGAAAAATCGATGAGGTCAATGCTCCCAAGTTTGCCCAACTTAAAGGGCTTGTTAAACTGGAACTTTCAAGGGTGACGATCTCGAATGAAGGGTTAAAGGCGATTGGAACCTTGAAAAAGATTAAAGAACTCAATTTGGAATCGATGGAATTAACCGCGGACGGTGTTGCAGAACTTCGTTCGTTGGAAAACCTCATCACACTCTCTTTGAAAGGATCAAATATCGGTACGGATCACCTCAGGCAGCTTTCAACGATGAAACATATTCTGACCCTCAATCTTTCGAGTACTAAAGTCACTAACGATGATCTTAAAATCGTCGCACAATTGACGAATCTCTACGAGCTTTATTTAGAAGGTTGTAACATCGACGAAGAAGGGCTTAAACACCTCAAGGTGTTGAAAAAATTGGATACCCTAAGAGTGACAAACAAAGAAGATCGGTAGCGTTGCCCACTTTCTCGGCGGGTTGGCCCTTTTGTCGATCTCTGGAACTTTTTCCAAAAATGGAACCGAAATCTGCTTCCATTCTGCCCAAGTATTGGTTAGACTAACTTCACTTTGATCCTCATACTATCCCCAAACTTTTCGAGGACGCCTGATGCTTCGCTATTTATTCACGTTCGCTACCACACTTGGTTTGGTCATCCCCCTATCTGCACAAGAACCCGCTAAACCGAAGGGTCGCAAGGTTGCTTTCCTTGTTGGGGTGAATAACTATTTGGGGTCGGGCTTTAACTGTTTGAGCAACTCCGAAACCGATTTGCTGATCCTCTCGGGCGTCCTGAAAAGGGGCGGTTACGATGAGGTCATCACCATGTTCAACGGCGAGGTCTTAAACAAAGAGCAGTTCCGTTTTCGCCCCCGTGCCCAGAATCTTGCTGCCGAACTCGAAGAGTATTGCAAAACCCTGACAGAAGAGGATACCCTGCTTTTTGCCTACTCGGGGCATAGCGGAGTGGTGAAAAAAGATCAGGCATTGGGCTTGCAGCTGTTTCCGCTCGAAGTGCGTGTGACCCGTCCCGAAACAATGCTGCCATTGAAGGATATTTACACCCTTTTTGAGAAGAAATGCAAAGCGAAACACAAGATTATTTTGTTGGCACCGAGTCGCGACCATTCGACTGACGATGATCTTCTCTTACTTCGGTTATCGCAGGAAGAATGCCCCGAGATTCCCCAACCGCCAAAATCGATATACGTCGTCTCTGCTTGTAAAACAGGCGGTCAAAGTGCCTCGTCCACCACGTTTTTTTTGAAAGTGGCCGACTTTATGAGCGGGAATACGACTTCTGGCAAAACGTCGGTTATGGGTGCCGACCTTTTCAACGATCCGAAACTCGTGACGACTCCCCGCGAAAGTGCAGATTATGTCAAAGGCGATTTGAAGGCGTTCGAGAAAATCGAATTGGCATCAAGAAGCTCGAAGGTGAACTGGTCTTGGGCGGAGTATACTAATCAAAATCGATTGGTCAGCTTCGAGAAAAACACCCCGAAACAAGTTCTTGTCCCGTTCTCCCCCGAGTCTGGGCCTGATAATTACGAGGTGCTAAACCCGATGACCGGTGACCGCATTCTTGGGAATCTGGCACAAGGATGGTACTCGCAGGGAGGGAGCTTCAGCCACGATGGAAAGCATATCCTACTCCAAATGAGCGATCCTCCTTCCGTCAAGGTCTTGGATGCGAAGACCGGAAAACTGATTGACGAAGTGAGACACACTGCGGGCAAAGTCAAAGGGAAACCGAACGAGATCACAACCGCTTGCTTTAGCCCCGATGGGAAACTTGTGCTCAGTTGCGATAAGTTAGGACATGCGATTATCACTTCGATTGTCACCAAAAAAGAAGTCTGCCGGGTGAAGCATTCGGCTTCCATCTTGGCTGCCTGTTTTCTTCATGACGATGCTGTTGTGACATTGGATGCCGATGATAAATTCTGTGCATGGGTGCCAGCAACGGGTCGAAAATTATGGCACACCGATTCGATACATAAATTTACGACAATTGCGGTCTCACCGACCAAGAATGAAATAGCCCTTGCAAACGAAAAGGGCAAACTGGCAATTCATAGTTCGCTCACTGGCGAACGAATTGACATCACCAATACGAACGTCGGTGTCATCCGGAAGTTAATGTACAGCCCCGATGGGAAAAATCTGTTACTTCAAGCTGCTTATAACACAACGGTCTACGATATCGAGAACGGTAGAACACGCCACGAATTTGAACACGAAAGCTCTTTTTCGTTTTGCACATTTTCACCTGATGGAACGTTAATTGCAACATGTGATCGAGGGGGCACTATCAAGATATGGGATATGGAAACCGGGCGTTGTAAACGGACGTTGAAAGATGCGGCATACGTCGTGCATGTGGCGTTTAGTCCGGATGGTAAAATTCTTGTCTCCCTTAGCAATTGGGGATACTCGGTCTTCGATATGGAAACTGGAAAACGAATCAGTGGAAGCCCACAAGAGTAGTCGAGAGAGGATAGAGGAAAAGCAGTGTTTTATGGACACTGTAGCAAAGAAGGAGAGTCAAATGTTATGTAAAGAGAATGTACTCAGGTAGGAGGTCATAAAAACAACGAACAGGTAAGTCGGAGATGCAAAGGTTAGACCGGTGCGCAAGCAACGGTAGTTAGCCCACCCGCGCAAGCGGTGGGGCGGGGGCAGCGACGATGGCGGATTCCCAAAAACCTAAAAAAGAGGTTTCTGAATAACCGTTATCTACACTGGCGTCGCCCCACCGCTTGCGCGGGTGGGCTAAGGAAGACAAAAAACCGTTGCTTGCGCACCGGTCTAACAGAAGCAATCCTTCCTCAAAACCAGAACTTTTACTCTTGTTCCTTGCTACAGTGTCGTTTTATGCGGTTATTCCCATTGTTCTTAGAATCCCTGATTACAAATAGGAGTTTACTTGATGTATCGATATTTATTGTTAGCTCTCGTTGTGATGGGTTTGAGTGGTACGATCCACGCACAGGAAGCGCCAAAGGCTCAGGGTCGCAAGGTCGCTTTCCTTGTCGGAGTGAATAACTATTTGGGGTCGGGGTTTCGTTCGTTCAAGAATTCGGAATCGGATTTATTTATCCTGTCATTGGCTCTCAAGAGTGGCGGGTATGAAAATGTCGTAACCCTTTTTGATGGCGAGGTACTCCATAAGGGACAATTTCGCTATCGACCCACCGCACGCAATATCGTGGCAGAACTCGAAGATTTATGCGAAACTTTAACCGAAAATGATACCTTGCTCTTTGCGTATTCGGGGCATAGCGGGGTTGTCCGGAAAGATGCAAAAGTGGGCTTGCAATTATTTCCGCTTGACGTTCGGGTAACCCGTGAAGAGACGATGATTCCCCTAACAAAAATTTACGAGATTCTTGAGAAGAAATGCAAGGCGAAACAAAAGGTGATTTTCTTAGCCCCTTGTGTTGTCGATCCTGCCGACGATGATATTGTTGCATTCCGTTTAGCTCAAGAAACCTGTCCCGAACTTCCCGAACCCCCCAAATCGGTTTTTCTTGTTTCAGCATGTAAGGTAGGAACTTCAACGAGTTTCGGCTCCAAGTTTTTCTTAGATATCGCCGATTTCCTTTCGGGGTGTTACTCCCCCTCTAAGCAAAAGTGTTTTGGTACCGACCTCATCACAATAAAACCGTTTTCCGAAACAAGCAAAAAATCGGAATATGTTAAGGGTGATCTCAAAGAGTTTGAGAAGATCGAATTTGCAAAATCGGGGCTAAATTTTATTTGGTCATGGTCGGAGTATGCTTCTCAAAATCGGTTGACCCTCTTTGATAAGAATAAATTGAAAGCGGTTGCAGTTCCACACTCACCCGATGAGAAAACTGTAAATTATCAAATTCTCAAAGGGATGACGGACGAAGTAATCGTGAAGGGGATCGGCAAGAATCAAACTTGTGAAGATGCTACCTTCAACCACGATGGAAAGCAATTGGCTGTTTTCTTAACCGAGCAACATTCTGTTCAGGTGGTCGATGCCGAGACCGGTGCCATATTGAATCTCATTAAACATGATTTTTCTAAAGAAGAAAGCCGACCCAATCGGGTGACCATTGCCCGTTTTAGCCAAGATGGAAAGATGATTCTCACCGGTGACCGGATTGGCAATGCAATTTTAACTTCACTCAAAGATAAAAAAGAAATCTATCGTTTCCGACATAAGGGGGCAATCAAGACAGCTGGGTTCTTGCACGGGAACCAATCTATCGTTACGGTCGGAGACGATCAAGTTGTTTCGGCTTGGTCTCTTGCATCGGGTCAAAAAATATGGACCGCAACGATTCCGGATCGGGGTTATTGCATGGCGTTATCCCCTACAAGAAACGAAATTACTGTTGGCACTGTTGATCGCATGTTTGTAATTATCAATACGGTGACAGGGCGTGTCGTTGGAACTGTGAATCCGAAAATCGGTTTTATCACTGATATTTCGTACTCCCCGTCAGGAAAACAACTCATCCTATGTGGTGCGGTCTCAGCAGCGATTTACGATCTCGGTGAATCAAAAACCGTTTTCACACTCGAACACGACCGCTACGTTGCCCATGCCACATTCAGCCCCGATGGTTCGTTTGCAGCCACATGTAGTCCCGACGGTTATACTAAAATTTGGGATACCCAGACGGGTAAATGCTTGCATAATCTCAAAGAAACAAACTCATGTAATCACGTTGCATTTAGCCCCGATGGCAAAACCCTCGTCGGTATCAGCGTTGGTTGGACCCACTACGTCTGGGATGTCCAATCCGGTAAACGCTTAGATAAACCGGTAAAATAGTGGATAGTGGATAGTGAAAGGCAGTCGGTTTCCGCTACGTTTTCATTTTGGAGTTTACTTAATGCTTCGATATATATTGCTTACCTTTGTCGCCTCTGGTTTGATTAGTCCGCTTAAGGCTCAGGAAGCCCCGAAAGGGAAGGGGCGCACAGTTGCCTTCTTGGTGGGAGTGAATGATTATGGTATTTCTGGCTTGAACTCAATAAAAACTGCTGAGGATCAGATTAGGACCATCGAATTCAGTTTCAAGATTTCCGGTATCGCTAACGAAGATGTTCATACCCTTGTCAATAGCGAAGCCACCACTAAAGAGAAGTTAGCATTACGCCCAACCAGTCCGAACATACTGACTCGATTAAAGGCGATTTGCAAAACCTTGCAGCCCGAAGATACCCTTGTGATTGTCTTCACGGGGCATTGTGCGAGGGTGAAAAAGTTTCGTGATAAAGGATTGATGTTATTGCCGTTGGATGTTCGTTTAGCGGACGAAGAAACGATGATTCCATTAACTACCCTTTACGAAGTGTTAGATAAAGATTGTAAATCACAATCGAAACTGATTTTCTTAGCACCGTGTCGTTCAGAAATGATCGATACCGATAACAATCGAGGTCGAATCGATTCGGGGTTTTGTCCCACTTTACCCACCCCGCCGAAATCTGTTTTCCTCGTTTCGGCATGCGAACCCCTTGAGCAAACCCCTGAAAATCGAGATGGGCTTGTGCTGTTTTTCTCCGTATTAGCCGAGGGGATTGCGGGGATGGGTTCGGCGGGAAAAGAGAAGATTTTTGCAGCCGATGTCCTTCAATATATCAAACAATCGACCTTCCCGAATCAACAGATTGAACTTCTCAAGGGTGATCGCAAGGCGTTCGAGTCGATTGTAATAACAGACCGACTTTCACAAAGAAAACAGCATTGGTCCGAGGTAGGGAGTGTGGATCGTCAAGTTTGGTTCGAGAAAAACGAACCGGTCGCCACATTGTTGAAAACAAAAGAGAAAGATAAACCGATCAAATATCGGGTCGCAAACCCCTCCACTCGCAAAGATGTATTCACTAATCTTGGCGATGAATCATCTGCATTTATGGCCGGTTATAGTGCCGATGGAAGCAAATTCTTTCTGACAACGGCTGTTCCAAGTCTAATGATTTACGAAACCAAAACGGGTAAACTGATTGATAAACTTGGGCCAGAATACTTTACCTCTGGCGGGATTACTCCCAACCCTTCCAAAGTTTGTTTTAGTCCCAATGGCGAGCAGGTCCTATGTTGTGATATTTCTGGAAAAGCATTTTTGTGGTCCCTCGTTCAAAAGAAAGTGGTTTTCCGTGCCACTTTCACCAAGCGAATTGCTGATGCCTGTTTTGCGCTCCATTCGCAAATGGTGATTCTGGTCGGCGAAGATTCGCGAGTCACGGCGGTATCAACAATTTCCGGACGGGTTATCTGGCAAAAAACACTCCCCTCCGAGGGACATTGCATAGATATTTCACCGGATGGTTTACAAATTGCAGTTGGTACTTTAGATAGTCATCTCCTTTTCTATAGCACAATTACGGGTGAGAAAAAAGATTGGGAAAAACTCGAGATACGAAAAATTTGGAGCGTTGGGTTTAGTCACGACGGTCACTATCTGGTTGTTTGTGGAAGCTCGAATGAAGCCATTCTTTGGGACATCCTCGGTAAGAAAATCGCACATAAACTCGAACACGACCGCATTATCGAACATGCTGCATTTAGCCTGGATGGTTCGCTTATTGCGACTTGTGGACGCGATAAAACGATCAAGATTTGGGAAACGAAAACGGGAAAATCCCTGAAAACAATGGAGCACGAACATTGGGTGACGTACATTGTCTTTAGCCCCGACGCCAAGAAACTGGTCACCCTCGATCAAGATTGGGACTACGCCGTCTGGAATGTCGAAACCGGCAATCGTCTCGACCGCGTCGTCGAGAAAAAGAAGGAAGATCAACCCGCCGTGATAAAGAAAGACTAACCCGCAAAGGGTTATTTAAACCAGTTCTAAGTCAATCACAACGATTTCTTTTTTGTTACCGCTTGCAGCAAGAGTAAGCCCATCGTCGGATATCTTTAGGGTGACGATAATTCCAATCTCGAAATCGTAAGAATTCTTCAGAATATTATTTTGCCAATCAATAATCAAGATATGCGAACCATGATAGACGATCAGATATTTTTCGTTAGGGGTAAACTGACAATAAATCTGGTCATTGTGTTCTGAATTTGGCAGAACCGCAGTTATGTCCAGTCGTTCTCCGATTCGTTGTCCATTTGATGTATTGAACACTTCAACGTGATTTATCTCTCGCACAAGAAGGTAGCTTCCAGATGGAGAAAATTCCACGTTTTTGCGATAGTGATCCTTGAAGGCAATGGTGGAAATGATTTGATGACCTAAGCAATTCACGATTTGCAATTCTTCCCGGTTCGCCGAAGAATTATATGCACATAATTGAAGATCGTTTGAAATCGCATTTATCCAGACTTGTTTGGGTAGTTCCATTTTTGGTTCGATCTCGATGCCGTCGAAATCAATGAATCGGTTAAGCCCCTCGAAATGCTCAGTTTGTCGAAGTATTGTCCTTTTCTTGAATAAGGAGATAGTTGCAGTCCCCAAAAGCTCAAACTGAGTAATCGCTTCGCTCTCTGTATCGTAAACCCTAACGGGTGTGTGGTATCGGTTTTTTTCAAGGTAAATGTGATTGAAAATTATCTGGTTTTGAGCTCCTACAAAGAGTTCGTGAATCTGCATAGCACTTTTTCGGCCCTCGATTTTTGGCGGCGTAATCTTCTTCGGCTGCCCACCTCTTCGCAAATCCCAAAGCCAAATCACTTTACCCGTCATGGCACTGCTAACCAGATGCGATCCATCGGGAAAGAAATCAAGCGAGGTTGTATGCGAACGATGTTTGTAAAGTCGGATCACGTAAGCTCAACTATTCGATGATTATTGTTGTTGACAGACTCGGGGGTTTACGCTTGTTGGCTCATTGCTTGGTAAAATTAGTCTCCACGTGCAGGGTTCAATCTAATGAGTAAAAATTTGTTTCCCGAATAATTGGTCTTCTCGTATTCAACCGTTATCATCACAATCGCTTTAATGTCCAAGACCTCACGCTCACCTTCTGCTTTTGTCTTGTAGGATTTGCTACCAGTCGATTTTTTCTCGGATGATTCATTTTTCAACTCGACGGTGTCTTGAATGGTTGCCAAAAGTGTTCTTGTCTTCTCGTCGTAAAAAGAGAGGGTGATTTTGACCTGTTTTCCTTCGAGGTCTTTCGTCCAGTTCAGCAATACATCATGGATTTTTGGGAACTCCTGTTGAGCCCCGTCGAGAAAAACTCCCAATTTCTGATCCTTTCCAAAGGCAACATAGGTTACATTGCCAGCAGAAGGAAAATCGGTATCGTCCGATAGCAGTTTTGGGGTTGTGGCTATCATCCAAAGGACAATGAAGGTCATTGTGTGCTTCACAGCTATTTCCCCTATCGATTAAACTGAAATAGGTTTTGGGAAGTATTTTTGAAAATGAGAAATGGGCAGACCCGGGTTTGAACCGGGGACCTAGCGATTTTCAGTCGCTCGCTCTACCTGCTGAGCTATCTACCCTTACCAAATAGGTTTTACAGTTATTTCACAAGATGGCAACACCATCTCGAAGGTTCAGGGCGGTTTTTCCGATTTCGGGTCAGTGAGGCAGGGTAATTTTATCGGAATTTTCACTACAGGCTGATTTTCATTGAAACACCTTGTAAGGTTTGTGGTATAAGTGAGTATTCCAAACGTCGGTTTACTTTCCTAAAACCGCTGGGTTTGTGAACGTAAGGCCTTGAAGATAAGTGGCTTACGATCATTCTCCCCCACACTCACCCACCACCCGAAAAAACTATTTTGGATTCTTTTTAATTTTAAGTGTCCGGAAGAGGTCTTTTCATCGCTGATATAATTAGGCAAGAATAAACCTCTTGTTTGTCCCACCAAAGCCCAAAGCCTCGCATGCCCTAACACGCCCCAATCTGGTTCCCCAACCAAAGACTTTGTTACTTATTTGCACAAGCCGTTGCCCATTACGCCTACGGCTCGTTACGCAAATAAGCAAGCCCACTGTACGCCCTCTGTTTGATCGCCCTGCCGATAACCGCCCGAACTTGCACGCCCTGATTAACGGTGGCCCAACCCGCCTACCCGCTCACTCGCCCACCGGTGAATTGCCCGATGCCCAAACTTGCCCACGCTCGCCCACTCACCGAATCGCTCAAACACCGTATCGCCCATACGCCCTCTGCAAGCTGGTTATTTGCTCCCCACAAAGAGTCTCCTCCCGCACGCCCAACGGGAGCCTCCCTACGTGACTCATACAGCACAGAATAAAGTCTTTGGTTGAGAAACTTGGTTACTCAAAATGTAACACTCGAAAAACTCACAGAACCTGTCTCAAGATAGGGTACTCTTTCAAAAATACATCTGCACAACAATCGTCGCACGGCCGGGAGGGGTCAAACCCTCCCGGCCACCACTCCTTTAGTAGTTGATAGTGGTCAGTTGATAGTGTAGGCATTGGTTTCAGTAGTTTGTTTCAAGTCCCCAGAGTTCGCCCCAGCACACTTCTCGTATTTCCGCAATATCTCAGCAAAATCCTAGAGCCAAAACCCGCCTATCCCTAGACGAACGCGGAGCGTTCGAGGTGCTCTTTGGGGTAACCCGACCAACTCCCTAATCCCCTTTACCCTGTCTTCACCGTCAACTACTCGAAGTCGGTGGTTTTCCTTTCCCGCTTTTGATGTGTTCACCTCGACCGCTTGCGTATTCCTCTTCCGTTATCACGTCCAAAGTGCTGGCGATTCCTTTGGTTTCTTGCTCGAATATCTGTTTCAGAAACGGGATACACCAACCGCAACCCGTTCCGGCTCCGCCACACTCCGAAAGCTGGCTTGCGACTTTCGGATGATGGAACTTCACGAACTTGGCCAGCTTACGCCGACTGATTCGGAAACACAAACAGATCGAAGCATCGGGATTCATATCCCTTTATTCTATCCGTGATGAGCAACAGGTGCTTTCAATTCCGAAGGGGTAACGGGTTTGGGATTCCCACGAAGCCAATCCATCACCACATAGAAAATCGGTGTTAGCACAAGGCCGAACAGGGTCACACCCAACATGCCTGAAAATACGGCAATTCCAATCGCCTTTCGCATTTCGGCGCCGGCACCTTCTGCAATAACCAGAGGGACTACACCCAAAATAAATGCAAACGAAGTCATAAGAATGGGGCGTAAGCGTTGGCGTGCGGCTTCCTTTGCAGCCTCGATTCGGGTTGCTCCCTCTTCCCGTCGTTGCTTTGCAAACTCGACAATAAGAATCGCATTTTTACAGGCCAAACCCACCAGCACCACAAGCCCCGTCTGCGTGAAGATATTCAAATCGCCTCGAACAAAAGTTACCCCAACGGCAGCACACAGCAAGCACATCGGCACGACAAGAATCACCGCAAGGGGTAGTAGGAAACTCTCGTATAAAAAGGCTAACACAAGGTAGGCCACAATCGTACTCAGGGCGAACACAAGTATCGTTGTATCCCCTTTGAACTCGCCCAAACCCGGAATCGCAATCCGTTGATTCGATGCTAACCGTTGTTGATAGGACATCTCGGTCCATTCATAACCCATGCCGTCGGGAAGCTCTCGTTCGGCAAGAGCTTCCATTTTTCGCATGGCTTCCCCAGAGCTAACCATCGTCGGTATTACGAACCCGTTAATATCGGCAGAAGGGTACATCTGGAAGCGGTTCACTTTACTTGGCCCCGTTGTGGGAGAGCGTTTGATTAACCCTTCGAGCGGAATCATATCTCCTTTTGGTCCGCGTACTTTCAGATAGCCAATGTCACGCGGCGTTCGACGATATTCCGGTTCGGCTTGCACGTTGACTTGCCAGTTCCGGTTGAAGAGCGTCACGTCGTTCGCATAACTCGAACCCAGATAAACGCTGAGGGTATCGTTGATCGCTTGGACCGAGACACCTAATTTTTGGGCTCGAACGGTATCAATTTCGAGATCGATCTGCGGGGCCGAGGAACTAAACGACGAGAACGCAACGGGTATCCCCGGTTCTTTCATCGCAGCCCGACTCAGGTTGTTTGTCATCCCTTCGAGAACCCCAAGACCGACACCCCCTTTATCTTGCACCTGCATCTTAAATCCGCCCGCACTTCCAAGCCCAAGAATCGGCGGAGCGCCAAACCCTGTCACTTGAGCTTCTTGAATGACCGAAAGACGTTTGTTCATCTCTGCGAGGATGGCATCGGCGTGCAAGCCTTTTCGTTCGTCGTAGGGAGCAAGCGAAACGTAGACCCCACCGGAGTGACTCAACGTAGACTGCGAAAGGATCGAATATCCGCTTACGGCTGTAGCGTGGGCGATTCCCGGTACGCCCCCCGTGCGTTTCCCATCGGGGCCAATCTCACCCAAACAAATATCGACAACCCGTTTGGTCACTTTGTCTGTTTTCTCAAGTGCCGTTCCTTCCGGAAGTGAGATATTCACAATCAAGTAACCTTGATCCTGTTGAGGAAGGAATCCACTCGGAATCTTCGAGAAGACTTTACCCGTTAATAGGACCAGTCCTGCATACACAATCAGCACGACGATAGAGAAACGGGCCAACTTGCCCACCCCCCAACTATAGGCGTTAGAACCTTTGCGGAAACTCCAGTTAAACGGTCGGAAGAACCACCAACCAAAGAGCAATTGCAAGAGTTTGTCAATCGGGTCGCGTTTGGCATCTTTCCCGTGCGAAGGTCGAAGTAGTAACGGGCAAAGGGCAGGGGAGAGGGTCAACGAATTGATCGCGGAGAGAATCGTTGAAATCGCAATTGTCACTGCGAATTGTTTGAAGAATTGTCCCGTGAGTCCGGGCAAGAATGCTGCCGGTATAAACACCGCAGCAAGCACAAGGGAGACCCCAATAATAGCCCCCGAAACTTCGTGCATTGCAACCCGTGTTGCTTCAAGCGGAGAGAGACCTTTTTCCATTTGGGCTTCGACGGCTTCGACAACGACAATGGCATCATCGACCACAATCCCGATAGCAAGAACCATCCCGAAAAGGGTCAGGTTGTTGATCGAGAATCCGAGAGCGGACATAATCGAAAAAGTGCCGATGAGCGAAACGGGAACGGCAAGCATCGGAATGATTGCAGCACGCCAACTTTGCAAGAACACCAGCACGACAACAAACACAAGGATGAACGCTTCGATAAGGGTTTTAACAACCTCATCGACCGAGGCTTTGACGAATGTCGTGGGGTTAAACACAATGGCGTAGTTGATACCGGGTGGGAAAATCTTCTTGAGTTCGGCCATCTTGTTGTGGACATCTTCTGCCGTTTGGAAAGCGTTCGCCCCCGGCAACTGGAAGATCGGTAAACCGACCGAAGGGTTACCGTCAAGGGTTGCAGATGAGTCGTAGTTTCGAGCGCCCAGTTCGACCCGTCCGACATCCTTCAAACGTACTATCGATTCGTTAGCCCCTACCTTGATAACCATATTCTCGAACGATGCCACATCGGGTAATCGTCCGCGTGTGTTGACGGTGAATTGAAATGCTTGACCAGTTGGCACGGGCGGGCGTCCAATAATCCCCGCTGCAACCTGTTGATTCTGAACCCGAATCGCACCGACAACGTCCGAAGCGATTAACTCACGGTCTGCCATTTTCATCGGATCGAGCCAGACACGCATCGAGTATTCACGCACGCCGAACATGAAAACGTCGCCCACACCGTTGATCCGAGCGAGTTCGTCTTTGATTCGGAGTTGGGCAAAGTTGCTGACTTCGAGTTGATCCTTCTTCGGTTTCCCGTTTTCGTCAAGTTCGGCATACACGCTTACGACAAGGAGAATCGCCGTCGATTGCTTCTTCGCAACAACGCCGATTCGTCGCACTTCTTCGGGAAGTTTCGGGGTTGCAATCGCAACGCGGTTTTGCACAAGCACTTGAGCTTTATCAGGATCGGTCCCCTGTTTGAATGTCACCACAAGTCGCATCGAACCATCGCTTGCACACTGCGACTCCATGTAGATCATGTTTTCAACACCGTTAATTTCAAGCTCTAAAGGTGCTGCAACCGTCTCGGCAATGGTTTGGGCGTTCGCCCCCGGATAGAACGCTGTGATCGTCACCTGCGGAGGAACGACATCGGGATATTGGGCAATCGGCAGGGCAGTCAGTGCCAACGTCCCGATGAGCAACATCAGAATCGAGATAACAAAGGCTGCGATAGGTCTATCAATAAAGTAGCGTGCGATCATAGTTGTGGCAGAAGGTTGATTCGAGGAATGATTCGGGCTTTTTAGGGACGATGTCGGCTGTTAGATAATGCTTCCAGAATTACTTTTTCTCGGGGGCTGCTTTTTCGTCCATTACGGGTTTCACTTTCAATCCGGGTCGAACTCGCAACAGACCGTTCACGACGATTTTATCTTTCGTCGTGAGGCCCGATTCAACAACCTGCCAGCCGTCACGCACTTCGCCAACTTCGATTTCGCGTTGCATAACGGTATCGTCAGCCTGAACGATGTAGACGAATTTTTTGCTCTGTTGGCTTCCAACAGAGCTTTCAGGAATCATTATGGCTTGACGGGTCGGACCTGCTTCGACTCGCACTCGAACAGAATCGCCGGGGGTCATAAAACCGTCGGGGTTTTTGAACTGCCCTCGGATCGGACGGGTAGCAGAATCACGCGAAACTTCGGGGTCGATAAAGTTCACAAAGCCCTCTCGCACAAATTCGTTATCACTCTTCAGGCGAATCCAACACTTCAAAGGTTTCTCTCGCGGGTCAGGAATCACTTTATCGATGTAAATCAACTTGCGATAGTGCAGCGAAGTGGTTTCATCCACGTCCCACACGGCGTAAATCGGGTCAATCGAAACGATCTTCGTGAGTTGTGTGGTGGGGGTGACCACGTTGCCAACGGTTTTCATAAACCGGCTAATGCGACCGTCAACCGGAGCCATAATTTTCGTTTTCTCAAGGTTAAACTTGGCGTTTCTTACTTCGGCTTGATTCTTCTTGAGGTTGGATTCCGCAATCGATTTCTGATTCATCGCCTTGTCGTATTCGGTCTTGGTGACTGCGACGCCCCCTTGCTCAACCCGTCGAGCTTCAAGGTTGGCAAGTTCTAATTGCGATTCGGCATTCTTCACTTCCGAAACGGCTTTGTCGTAGGAGGCTTGATAGGGAATCGGGTCGATCTCATAGAGAATATCGTTCTTCTTCACGATACTCCCTTCGGTGAAATTGATCTTGGTCAGCATCCCCGAAACTTCCGGCGTAATGACCACATCGTCAATCGCAACGATACGGCCAATGGAGTCTGCAAAAGGTTGCAAGTCCTTCAGTACGGGATAGGCAACGGTCACAACCGGGGGTTCCGGCGGTTGAACATTCGGAGGAGGAGCCGAACAACCGAGCAGAACAATCGAAAGGGTAAACACACCCAAACACGAATAAAACGGACCAGATCGGGGCATAACCCTCTCCTGTGTTATCAAAATCGCTCGCCCGACTTGAGAAGGCCACCCCCAAGCCGTTGGAATATGTACTTCGACGTTTAAGTAATCTTACGTTCGACCCGTCAGCCCTAAGCCGACAAGCGAAGGCAATAGGTTTAGAGTTCGATTAGGAAAAACGGATTCAAAAAACCAGAGTCGTGATTCGTGTGGCTTGGTTCGTGTGTCGTAAAAGCCAATTTTTCTTTGATCCTTCACGATAGTCGAACCACGAACCACGCTAGACGAATCATAATACGCTCACGGAGAAACCCGTCAGCGTTGCTTCCCCGGTGCCGTGCGAAAGCTCGTTACCGTATTCGACGCTGGCAAGATAATGGTTTTGGTCGATCTCACTTCGATTCACAAGTATGGTGAGAAATTCTCGCAGGTCAAGTACGCCCGATGTAATGGGAACATTTCGCACGAAGGCAAGGTATTTCCAATCGGGGAAATAATCTCGATACAGGTTGTACGTTCCTTCCGTTGTTGTCTCTACGCCAATTACACCACCAGCTGGGGGAAGCCCCTGATTGTCGGTCCAGATCATCACTTCGGAATGAATGTTTGTCGGTTTACCGCTACTATCGAAGGTTGGTGTTGGCCCTGTTAGAATCCATAAATCATAAGCAGTGTTAAAAACCCCGGTCCCGACCGAGTTGATATTGAACGTGCTATCGATACGCGAGATCGTCGAGATTTTGCGGGGCAGGGCAGTTGTGGTCGAAGTCGGCATCCACGGCTTTTGACCGAAGATCACTTCCGGATATCCCCGTACCTTGAGTGACCCCAAGTAAGGCCAAGTCCAGTTCCACTTATAGAACACCTGACCCGATTGGGTGGCGTAGTGAACGCACTGGGTAAAGATTGCCATTTCCTTCCCGTGCGTGTTATTCTCAAGAACATAAGGGGGATTGCTAAACGTGCCAAAGTCACTGCAATCGGTTGCGTAGAGAGGGTCCATAGGGGCCTCGGGGTTAGGGGATGAGGCTTATCATATCGGGATTTGAGAAGCCGTCTGCCTTCACTGTCCACTGTCCACTATCCACTATCCACTACCTGCTATACACTATCCCAAACCGATCCTCTAATCTACTCGGAGAATTTCCCGATGAAAGCACGCCTCTCCATTGGCACTTGGGCTTACCTGTTCAACCAAGAAGTACCAACCACCGATTTCCATCAAATTCTGCACAAGCTCCAAGACCTCGGCTACGAAGGTGTTGAACTTGGGAGCTTCGGGCCGCACCCGACACCTGCAACGCACCCCACGAAAGCAAGCCGTCAGAAGCTCAAGAAAGAAATCGCCGATCACGGTATGTCGCTCTCGGCGGTTGCGATTGACCTTTGGGCTTTCAAGACCCCCGGTGTCAGCATCCTTGACGAGATTCCTGCTGCGTACACCACTGCGTTTTTGGGCTGGTGTGCCTTCGCTGCCGATCTGGATATCAAGACCATTCGCGTAGATAGCGTGCTGCAACCCGATTACTTCACCAATACAGAAGAAGGCAAGAAGGTCGGTTACGAAGCCGGTCGAGATCGCATTGTTGCGGTGTGGGATAAATGCTCGAAGATTGCTGCCGATTACAATCTGAATATCTGTTGGGAATTCGAACCGGGTTTCGTGTTCAACAAACCAAGCGAGATTTTCTACATCGTCGATAACGTCCGTGCGAAGGGTAACACCAACTTCGGCGTATTGTTCGACACCTGCCACGCTCACATGTGTGCTGAGATTGGTGCGAACCATCAAGGCGAAAAAGAACTCCTCGCAGGTGGCGGGTACGAACTCCTCGAAAAGCTCAAAGGGAAAATCACCCACGTTCACCTTATCGATTCCGACGGCAGTTTGAACGAACACAACACCAGCACACACAACCCCTTCGGAACCGGTAACCTCAACTTCGACAAACTCGCCCCTGCACTGCTCGCAGCCGGTGTCCCCAACGATTGGTGGTGCGTAGACCTCTGCTTCTGGCCCCACGCATGGGAAGTGACGGCACAAAGCAAGAAGTTCTTGGACGGCTTGCGGGCGAAGTATGCGGCGTAACGAGAGTTGAGACGAAGCGTTGTCAGGAATCTTTGGGTAAAACCCAGAAAGGCCACGAGCCGGGAACGTAAGTGACCGGAGCAAACACTATCGCAACGGGTATACTATCGCTCCCCTCACTAAGGTTCGGGGCTCGTGGCCTTTTCGGTTAAATTTTGATTGTCTCCGGTATTGTTATCACTCCCCTTACTAACGTTCGGGGCTCGTGGCTTGTACGGGGTCTCCCACAGTCAGTCGGATCAACTTTGATTTTCAACAGGAGAACCGCATGGCCTTGTGGTTAATGACGACGACTTGCTACGGAACTTGGCTACCGGGTGATGCGCGAGGTTCCGTGACAAGCGTTCGAGACACACGGGTTGGAGAGGAAGACCCCATAGTTCGGCTTGAACATGATATTCCGGGAACTCCCTTTGAAGAAGAAATCGAAGGTTTGGCTCGTTCTGCTCAAGAATTGATGAAAGGCCCACCCATCTATTTTGATCTCGAAAAAGCAATCATAATTTTGAATCAATTCCGTGAAACAACTGCTTATCGAAAACATAAGCTCTATGCGGTTGCGGTAATGTACAACCACGTTCATTTTGTTGTTGAAGCATTGAAGAAATACACACCCAAACGCCTGTTAGCTGATTACAAAGCATACGGTAGTCGAGCGTTGAACAAAGTTTATGGAGAACCACCTTCGGAAACATGGTGGACGGACAACGGTTCAAAGCGACTATTAAAAGACGTAGATAACTTTGCAAGAGCGAAACATTACGTTCTAAAACGGCAACCAAATCCGTTACTCCTCTGGTCTCCAGAATTGGGACTACAAACAAACCTAATAAAACCGGAGGCAACCAAGGTTTGACCGCAAAGGCCACGAGCCGGGAACGTAAGTGACCGGAGTGAACACTATCACAACCGGCTGACTATTCTTTACTCCGGTCACTTACGTTCCCGGCTCGTGGCCTTTCTGGGATTTACTAATTTCTACTGAAACCACTAGCCAATCTTCGTCGTGGACATCCTCTCTTTAGCCTCCGAATTTTTCGATCTCCCCTCTTCGCATTCCGGTGCGGTGGAGCTTCTTCACTATTCGCGTCGGGCGATGGCGACCCTTTTTGAATTCCTTTTCCCCGTAAATACATCCCAAGCGTTTACATTGGCGAACGAGGGTTTGAATCTCGTTGATGAGTTGGAGGATCAGCTTTCGGTTTATCGGGAGGAGTCGGAAATCTCGCAACTGAATTTGTTGGCCCCTGCCCAACGGGTGACGGTTGAGAAGAACCTTTTTGATCTTCTGGTGCAGTGTGCCCATTGGACACGCGAGACCGAGGGGGCTTTTGATATTGCTATCGGTTCGCTTATCAAGGCATGGGGGTTTTATCGACGGGTTGGACGTGTTCCCACAGTAGAAGAGCGTGTGGAAGCTCTGGCAGCGTCGGGTATTCGTAACGTCTTGTTCGATTATGAAACTCGTGAAGTGAAATATCTTCGCAACGGGTTGGAGATCAATCTCGGGGCAGTTGGGAAAGGGTACGCTCTCGATTGTGTGGCGAAGTTGTTGCGTGGGGTAAAGTCTGCGTTTTTGCAATGTGGTGGATCGAGTGCGGTTGCGGTTGGAAGAATAGGTATGGGTCGTGGTTGGCCGATTCGGATTCGGCATCCGCAAGGGAAAGAGCCGTTGGGGATGGTCTATCTTTCTGATGCCGGAATCGGAACCTCTGCTGCCACCTATCAGTACTTTGACTATAATGGAAGTAAGCTCGGTCACTTGATCGATCCGCGAACAGGTTGGCCCGGCGAGGCTCTACTTCAAGCCAGCGTGATAGCACCTACCGCCAGCGAAGCCGACGCCCTCTCTACTGCGTTCTTCTTAATGGGTGAGAATGCAGTCCGTCGATACTGCGAGACACACCCCCACATCGGGGCCGTCTTGCTGACCCATCAACACGAAAGAATCGTTCTGAATCTCTCGCAAGAGGTGTTCTCAACACAAGTTGGTTAAGCAATATGGTTCGTATTTCCTTTTGGGCTTGCGCGTTTCTGGTTCTGTTGCGGGTTGCCATTGGTTGGCATTTCGCTGCCGAAGGGTGGAACAAAATTCGCGGAACCTACATCGGCAAAACCGAGACTAACAAACCCTTTACAAGCGAAGGATACTTCCGTGAAGCCGAAGGCCCGCTCGGCCCCGTTATGCGGAAACAACTCGGCGATCCCGACGACGAACTCCTCGCCCTGTTGAATTTCAAGCCACCCGTTGACGTGACCGATTTCAAAAACGATCCCGGCGTTGTCAGTCTTCTTTCTCCTGAACTCGAAGCCGAGTGGAAAGAATATCTCGACCGATTTATTGCTCACTTCAAACTCGACGAGAACGGGCAACGCCAAGCCCAAGATAAATTTGAGATTGCCAAACGTGACGTGGCAACGTGGTATTATCTCGGCGAAAAAGATGTGAAAAAGAAAATTGCAGGCAGCCCCAACGATGTGGACGTGAAGGAAAAAACGACTGCTCGCGTAGCCCAATATAAGGAGCTTCTCAAGCAACTGCGTGACACCTACGCGAACAAACTTCCTGCGTTGGGTAAGGATGTCGAGAAGACCCGACTTCGCACCCTCAAAGCCGACATTGCAGCATTACGGGCCGACCTGACCAAAGACCTCGATACGCAATTCACCAAGTTCAAGGATTCTCTTGGTTCCGGTTTGAAGGTTGCGGGAGCGTTCTCCGATAAGCTCACCGATCTTGATGATCGCAAGAAGGCTTACGATGAGTGGAAAGACTTGCTTGCCGAGCGAAAGAAACTCGGTTCGCAAACTCGTGCCGAACTCGACAAGAAGATTCCAGAAGCGGAAGGTAAAGTAACCGCACTTGATGGTAAGATTCTCGCATCGCTGAATAGCACTCTTGCTCTGGTATCTCCAAACGGTGACCAAGTTCCCGAAAAGGTTCTCAAGAACTGGGAAGGCTACTCGAAGTTCTTACTCGAATACGGTAACACCAAAGATACCAAAATCAGCGAAGAAAAAATCGCCCAACAAACCGATGCTGCAAAAGGTCGCTTTGTCCGGTGGCTGTCGGGCCAAGTCGAATACGGTGAACCAAACATCCCCGACGCAACTTCGACCCTTATGGGCCAACGCAACGAATTCACGGCGAAGATTGCCCGATTGAAAACCCTAAACAGCGAAACGATTGAATCGGTCAAAAGTAACAACACCAAGAAGACCGCAGACCTTGAACTCGAACGCTATTACCTCGAAGGTGATATCAAACTGCTTAACACGAACTTGATTGCAGAAGTGAATCGGCACACCGACGGGTTTAAGAATGCGTTAGGCGTCACTCCAGGCGATATTGCCAAAGGGTACGCTCCTCCTCCTGAAGAGAAAACGACAAAATTGCAATGGATGGATCGCATCACCCGATGGGGTTTGTTTGTGATTGGGCTGACCCTGATGTTCGGCTTATTCACCCGTATCTCATGCTTCGGGGCTGCGTTCTTCCTTCTGAATACTTACCTGAATACGCCCGCCTTCCCGTGGCTTCCCGCCTCACCCATGAACGAAGGGAACTACGTTTTCGTGAATAAGAACGTCATCGAAATGCTGGCTCTGTTTGCGTTGATGTTTATGAATACGGGCAAATGGTTCGGCCTCGATGGGCTAGTCTGCTGGGCATGGTCAAGTGTGTTTGGCAAACGTGCCCCGAAGAATGTGATTTGACCAGAAACGCGCCCAACAAGGCAAGGCGAACCGGCGACTTCAGTCGCGGGGTTCTTTATGTGATGGGCGATGTTGAGGTTTGCCCAGAAGACAAAGGCGAACCGGCGATGTTAATCGCTGGGTAAATTGCGTAGCCAGCGACGAAAAAACAAAACCCCGCGACTAAAGTCGCCGGTTCGCCTGCTGTGGTTTGACAAAATTTGAAGGTAGCCCTCTCGATATTATCTCTCCTAACCGAGGTGACTTATGGCATTGGATCTCACGGCTGAACAGAAAGAAGTCGGCCAAAAGAATTTTACCAACGTCTCGACGGAACTAAACCGTCGGGGGTTTCTCAAAGGGGCTGCGGCTGCCGGTGCTGCTGTGGCTGGTGTCGGAACGGCTGCCTACTTCGGTTATAAGAGCGTTGAAGGCAAACCCGTTAAGGCGGCACTGATTGGTTGCGGTGACGAGGGCGGGGTGCTTCTGGGCGAACACAATCCCGAATTTATCGAATTCATTGCAGCGTGCGACATTCGACCTTCAAACCAACGTCGTATTCTTGAAGGTGACCCCAAAGTTCCGTTGCGAAAGGGCTTCAAGAAAATCTACGGCGACGATTACACGAAGAAGATCGGTGCCAACCACATGTACACCGACTGGATGCGAATGCTATCCGATGAGCCGGAAATCGAAGCCGTCGTTGTGGCGTTGCCGTTGCACTTACATGCTTCGGTTTCGATTGAGTGCATGAATCGCGGGAAGCACGTTCTTTGCGAAAAGCTCATGGCGCGCAACATCAAAGAATGTAAGGATATGATTGCTGCTGCCCGTAAAAATAAAGTGATTCTTTCGATTGGTCATCAACGCCATTACTCGATGCTCTATGCCCAAGCTCTTGAGGTGTTGAATACGGGTGTCATCGGCGATATCAAGCATATTCGGGCCTTGTGGCATCGCAACTTTTCGTGGGATTGGACCTATGATCCCAAAGAAGGGGACTTGGTCAAAAACGTGTTGCAACCTCGTTATCGTGACGGGTGGTTTCAACCCCTTTACCAAGAAGATTTCGAGTTCCTTTCGGGGGCGACCTTTGGCGATGTCGCTTCCAAGAAAGGGCGTGCCAAGACCTTGCAAGAGTACGGCTATACTTCGATTGAACAACTCATCCGATGGCGTTTGTACGAACAAACAGGCGGTGGATTGATGGCCGAACTCGGAAGCCATCAACTCGATGCGTGCAGTATCTTCTTGGGCAAAGTGAAACCCCTTGCCGTATCGGGTGTGGGAACTCGCAGCTTCTTTGGGAATGCCGAAGACCCTGCTGACAAACGCAACCCCCGCACGATTGACGACCACGTTTTTGCAACCTTCGAGTTCCCCGGTAAGAAGCATCCCAAAGGCCCTGCCGGTGGCGGGAGTGACAAAGACGATGTCGTCGTCGTGACCTATTCAAGCATCAGCACAAACGGCTTCGAGCAATACGGCGAATGCTTGATGGGGTCACGCGGAACGATGGTTGTCGAAGGCGAACAAAAGGCGTTCCTTTATCCTGAAAATCAACCGGGTAAAAAATCCGATGGCCCCCGTGCGACAACGGTCACTGCAACCACCAGCGGTGGCGGAAAACCTGTCATGGAAGCCTCAAGCACTTGGGGGGGGCCTGCACCCGCAGCCGGAACCGCAACCCCCGTTGCAGGCGGCGCACCCGCAGCAGGCGGGGCAGGGGCATCGGGTCCGATCAGCCGAGGATACCGCGAAGAAATGGAAGATTTCGCCTATCGCATTCGCCAGTTGCAAAAAGGCCAAGACCCCTACGTCACGGATGCCGACGGCAAATTCACCATGCTTCCACGCTGTCACGGCGAGGTCGCAATGGCCGATGCAATCTTGGCTCTGACAAGCAACATGGCGATGAAGATTCGGGAACGGATCGAATTCAAACCCGAATGGTTCAAGTGGGACGCCACAGCCACCCCCGAAGACGAGTACAAAGAGAAACTCGAAAAGGCGAAGAAGAGTTGAGAATTGAGATTGGAGAGTTGAGATTGGAGAGTGAAAGACACAGGGAGTAATCAACGATTAGCGTTCCGCGTTTATTGATTGTTGGTGGGCCGAACGGGTCGGGGAAGACGACTTCGGCGTTGGAGTATTCTGCCCAATATGGACTCCCCTACGTCGGGGCCGATGCGATTGCTGCGACCCTAAATCCCACAAACCCGGCGTCCGCAAATATCGAAGCAGCACGGCAATTTAGCAACACCCTTGAACAATTCATCAACGAGAAAACTTCCTTCGTGTGTGAATCGACCCTTTCGGGTTTAACCATGCAAGGCTGGATCAAATCGGCAAAGGATGCCGGTTTCTTGGTTGAAATCGTCTTCGTGTTTCTCGACTCCGCAGAAATGTGCATTGCCCGTGTTGCAGAACGTGTCCGTAAAGGTGGGCATCACGTTCCCGAAGCCGACGTTCGACGACGCTTTGGTCGGTCTTTGAATAATTTCTGGCGAATCTACCGACCATTGGCAGATGGTTGGGTCATTCTTCACAACGGGTTGCTCTCATCAGAGAATGTGGCAATTGGTTCGCAAGAAGGAATTTCGATTCACAACCCGAAGTTATTCTCCGTTTGTTCAAACTACGGTGGTGAATTAAATCAATCCAAAATCGCTGCTGAGTCTTACGCAAGGTTCGACGATCTGATACGCCTATCGAATATCGCGGTAGCCCGTGCCCAAGAAGAGAGCCGTCGGTTGGGTGTGCCGAACGTCTATTGCATCAATGGGCGTATTTATTACGAGACTCCGACGGGGGAACTTTCGCTAACCGATCCCTACGTCGAGAAGAAAGGTGAGTCAGGAACGAAAGACGTGTGAGGTTTGGAGAGAGAAAAAGAGGTTTTGGTTTAGGATTTTCGGAGTGTAAACGTGCTACTTTGCGACTTGACTCCCCCCCTTAAAGGGAAAGTTATCCTCACTGGATTCGACCAACCCGGAAAGATTGTGTATCAAATTGTGATTGATGTCATGGATTACTACGAATCAACGCACCAGATACTTGATGAAGACACTCAATTGCGGAAAAAGATTGGCGTTCGGTCGGTTCAGGGCCAAATCTTCAATTACGAAGGAGTACTCGATCAGGTATTTACCAACACCTACGACGAAGAAGGAACCTACGTCGATAGCCAAATTAATTTCTCTTGACGGTCTCGCTTAACAATTTCTCAGCAGTTTATTCCTCCTCCTGAATGTGAAAATTCATTTCAAAAAGGAATTTCTTAGGCGGTTCTCATTATCTTTCTTGCTGTTACTTGTGGGTCAGAAAACAAAGCGGAAAAGAGGGTTTTCTGTCCCGTTCGCCCGCTCAAGTCAGGAGAAGGTTTTATGTCACGGAACAAGCAGTCAACTCGGTTATCTCTCACTGCACTCGAAAGTCGGGATAACCCAAGCGGAAACGTTGCTGCCTCGCTGGTTGGCGGGCAACTCGAAATCCTCGGCGATGCCGCTTCTAACAGCGTGCGAGTCAGTCAGGTCGGCTCGAACATCGTTGTTGAAGGGGTGGGAACGACCCGTATCAACGGGCAATCTTCAATCAGTTTTTCAAGTTCGTTCTTGGATCAAGCCAAATTCATCATGGGTGCGGGAAACGACCGTGTCGAGATCAATGGTCTCACCACCAACACCGATTTGAGTGTTGCCCTTGATGGTGGGAGTGACATCGCGATTCTGAATAACGTGATTGCGGGTGGAACGATTGAGATTCTCGGTGACCTCGGAAACGATAACGCCCAACTCTCGAACAGTAAAGCGAACAGCGACTTAAATATCGATTTTGGATCGGGTGGGCGTGGAACCGTGAGTCTAATCAACACGGAGGTTTTCAAATCGCTTTCGATCACGACCGGTTCCGGAAACGACACGATCAATCTCTCAAACCTCATTGTCGGGGGAGACTTCGACGTGCAAACGGGACTCGGTGCGGATCGAATCACGGCGGATGGCTTTACTGTGAACGGTGGAGCAACCTTCACGACCGATCTTGGGGCGGACGTGGTTCGGTTGTTCAACACCTCAGTTGGAACCGATCTCAATGTCGAAACGGGTGACGGTGCCGATACTGTCCTACTCGAAGATGTTTCGGTGACTTCTAACTTGAAAGTCAGCACGGACGCTGGCAACGATAACGTCACCGCGCATCGCGTTTTGGTCGGGGGAGACGGGATTTTTGAAGGGGGAGCCGGAACAGATACCTTTACGAATGATGGAATCTCGGTTGGGCTTTTCTTCGACGTGAAGGAATTTGAAATCCGAAACTAAACCAAATACTACTCATGGTATTTCTTGGCAAAAATTGAGAATGTTCCCAGTCTGTTCGACAGGGTTTGTGAGGGTGAACTACAATGATACTATCGACGAAACGCCCTCGCGCCCTATCGCCAAAGAGGGGACATCTCATGCAGGCCAACGACCAAAAATTAAACAAAGACGAATCGCAAGAATTAAACGATCAAGGGTTGATACGAGCGTTTCTCGAAGGGGATCAAGACGCTGCAACAGCACTCTACCAAAGGTATGCCGACCAACTACGGGTTGTTGCAGTTCGTCAGAGTTCCGCTTCGCTTATCACTCGGATAGATCCCGATGATATTGTTCAATCCGTGTTCCGCACTTTTTTCCGTCGTTTGACTTCGGATCGGTACGAAGCACCCGAAGGGGATAATCTCTGGAAACTCTTTCTTGTGATTGCACTCAATAAAATTCGGAAAAACGCGATCTACCACAAAGCTGCCAAGCGAGATGTGCGTCAAACAATCTCCCTCGGCGAATTACCCGTTGCCCACAACAAAGACGAAGCCACAGAACAAACCGACGAGAGCGAATTGCAATCGATTATTGCCGAGATGCTCGCCGAACTGCCAGAATCATCCCGCGACATTATCCGCCTGAGAATTGACGGCTTGCCCGTGAACGAGATAGCCACTGCGACCGGTCGGGCCAAAAGGTCGGTCGAACGTGTCTTACAACAATTTAGGAACCAGTTAAAGGCACAACTCGATGAAGACGTTCAGGACTGATTCCCCTCAAACTCAAAATTGGCAAGCTATCGAACGATTCGTAGCATCGTTTGAAACGGCCTATCAAACGCAGGGGGTTGCCGACCCGTCGCATTTTGCTCCTTCGCCTAACGATCCCCTCTATATGCCGACGATTCAAGAACTCGTCCGAGTCGATCTCGAATTAGCTTGGGAACGTAATGAGCCGAAATATCTTGAGGATTACCGTCAATCGTTTCCATTGCTTTTTTCTTCACCCAGTTTCCTCAGCGAAGTGGCTTTTGAGGAGTATCGTTTGCGGAGAAGTTCTGGGAATCGAGTTTCTGCAAAAGAATACGCAGACCGCTACCAGATCGATACATCTCTTTGGGCGGAAGTAACGTCCGATTCTGACTCCGTTGACGATCCTCCGACAGAATTAGTCAATTGCGTCCCTTTGGTTTCGCCGACCGATCCCGTTGAAAAACCGACAACCCAAGAAACGATCACTTTCCCGAAGGTTGCAGAGACCTTTATGGGTTTTCAAATTCTCAAGGAATTAGGTCGCGGAGCTTTTGCAAGGGTCTACCTTGCAGAGCAAGCCGAACTTGCAAGCCGATTAGTGGCCTTGAAGGTGGCCCACCAACTCGCCGACGAATCGCAAACCCTTGCTCGGTTACAACACACGAATATCGTACCGATTCACTCGATCCATCAAGCAGGACGATTTCACGCCGTCTGTATGCCTTTCTTCGGAAGCACGACCCTTTCGATTGTGTTGCGTGAGTTCCGGCGTAAATCTGAGCGACCCGTTTCAGGGGCCGATTTTGTCAGCACGATCAACCAACATCGTTCCGAAACCTTAAACCCAGACGGGATACCCGAACCCCTACCCGAAGGGGGAACACCAAACTCAACCGAAACTTTACACTCGGCCCTGTTAGATTCTCTTAAAAAACGAACTCATACCGAAGTTGTATTGTGGCTTGGTGTGCAACTTGCAAGCGGATTAGCCCATGCCCACGAAAGGGGAGTTTTGCATCGTGACTTGAAACCTGCCAATATCCTCATCGCCGATGACGGAACCCCGATGTTGCTCGATTTCAACTTATCTGTCTTTGGTAAATCGTCGAACAATCGGCGTGTGGGTGGAACACCCTACTATATGTCTCCAGAACAGCTTCGAGCGATTGGTGAAGTTCTCCCAGAAGGGGAACAAACACCCGTTGATGAACGAAGCGATATCTACTCGTTGGGGTTGATTCTCTACGAACTTCTTACCGGTCAACTGAGCAAGACCCCGTCGGACAAACCTTTGCACGAGAGAATCCGCCTACTTTCGGAAGAACGGAGTTCCCCTTTCCCATCTGCACGACGTCTGAACGTGATGGTCAGTCCTGCCTTTGCCGGAATCGTTGCGAAGTGTTTAGAACCTTTGCCAGAGAATCGTTATCAATCGGCACAACACCTTCGAGAAGACCTCGAACGTCAACTCGACCATTTACCGCTCAAATATCTTCCAGAACCTTCTTACAGGGAACGCCTTCAAAAATTTGTCCGACGAAACCCGTGGACGACATCGAATTTATTCTTGGCCACCGTTGCAATGGTGATTTTGCTGACTTCGGGTATCGTCATCCAACAAGTGATTTCTCAACGGGATAACGCCCGGATTGCCGTTGCTGAAGGGGAGTTTGCCGACACCTACAGTCAACTGCGGATATCGCTAACGAGTATTGACCGCGACCGGTTAGGGCTTGCGATACAGGATGCCAAAACCTCGTTGAATCAATACGGTTTGCCGGGGGGTGATGGCGTTGCAAAACCTGCTATTCTCCTTTCGCCAGATCGGGTGGGTACGGTTCGAGAAAAACTGAGTGATTTGTACCTTCTACTTGCACTTGCCGAGAAACAAAGAAACCAAGCCGACGCAATCGAGCGCTCGAAGGAATGGTTGGCTCTGGCTCGAAAATACGCCGGCCAACCCGAACGCGAAGAAGTCATCGATCAATTTCATCGCTTGTTGTTGAACCCCAAAGACAAGGTCACGATTCCGAGTGACCAAGACTTGGAAGCCATTTTAGTTTTTGCATCCCGTGAACAACCGCGTGAGCTTTTGCAGCGACTCGATCAACGACCGATCCACCAACTCAAAGCGATGCACTGGGTCGTTAAAGCCAATGCCCATGTTCTGTTGGGGGACCATCCGCAAGCCGTGTCGAGCTACACGACTGCAATGGCCCTCAATGGGCAACCGAATGCCGAATTACTTGTTGCACGGGGGAACTCTTACCTTGTCGCAAAACTTCCCGAAAAAGCTCTCGCGGATTTTAATGCAGCGTTGACACTCCTTCCCGAGAATCCTGTGATTCTTATCAATCGAGCCTTAGCGTATCGGGATTTGGATAAAAAAACGGAAGCGATTGCCGATCTGGATCACGTCATCGAGTTATGGCCGACACATACCCGTTCTTATTTCATCCGAAGTGAACTTTATACCCGTCTTGGTCGTGTTGAGCTTGCCAAGAAAGATCGAAACAAAGGCTTTTCGACCGAGACCAAAGACCCCGTCAGTCTGCTTGCACGTGGGGTTGCCTATCTCGGGCAGGGGCGACCCAATGAGGCGATCCAAGATTTCGACGCTGTCCTTCTGGTTGAACCCAAATCACAAGAAGCCCGATTGAACAAATCGGCAGCACTTGCGGATGGGCTTGGTGATTTAGAAGGGGCAATTCGGCTGCTTGGCGAAATCATGGATGATTACCCGAACTGCACACAGGCGATAGCAGGCCGAGGGGTGTACCGAGCAAGGCTAAACAAACGGGTCGAAGCCCACGCCGACGCAACATTGGCACTCAAGACCGATCCTTCTCCATTCACTCGGTATCAGGTTGCGGGAATCTTTGCCCTCACTTCGGTCAAGCATCCCGAAGATACAAAAGAAGCTCTCCGTTTACTCGCAAGCGCCTTCCAAGATCGAATGGGCCTTCATTTTGTCGAGAACGACCCCGACCTCCGGGGGCTTCAGAAGAACCCCCAATTCCTAAAACTGGTTGAAGCCGCAAAAGAACTTCATCGCCAGCAGGAAACAAAATTGCAGTAAGTCCTGAATTTTGCGACCTTTACAAGATTATTTTCCAATTAATGGCGGAAGTTCGTTTTCATTTTTGCTAGTAATAGTGCTTAACGGCCCCCGTCCCCGTTTGGCATTGTCTAGCTCACATATCTGAGGAAGCTGAGGACGAATTTCATGGCTAGAACATGCTTGAAACTTGAAGCCCTTGAGGATCGGTCGTTGCCTGCGACGTTTGGTATCCCGTGGGCAGATACTAATCTCACTTTGAGTTTTGCACCCGACGGAACCTCGATCTCGCAATCGAGTTCCAATCTGTTCGATTCGCTGAATCAGGTTCAATCTCCCGAGGTATGGCAAGCCGAAATTCTGCGGGCTTATCAAACGTGGCTGCAATACACCAATCTGAACTTGGTTGTCGTCGCCGATTCTGGCGACCCGATAGGGGAAACCGGACGTTGGCAAGGTGATCCTCGGTTTGGTGATATTCGTATCTTTGGAACGGCTCTGCAATCGAGCGTATTGGCAATTGGAACGACTTCCGACCCTGCCATTGCTGGGACTCGTGCGGGTGACGTTGGGCTGAATACGTCGTATCGATTCGATGGTTCCCCGTACGACCTTTACTCCGTGATGCTGCACGAAGCAGGACACTCATTGGGTTTAGCCAATAGCACGAATTCGAGTTCCGTGATGTACACTCAATACGCAGGGACACGCACGGGGTTAAGCTCTTCGGATATTTCAGCCATTCAAGGTTTGTACGGGTCGCGATTGCCGGATTTCTTGGAAGGGACCAACGGGAATAACAGCATCAATAGGGCTTATGATATCGGAGGAGTTCCCGCAAACGCTCCCGAAACAATCCAGTTGATCTATGGTGATTTGACGACCAGCAACGACGTCGATTATTATTCTTTCCTGACAACCGGTGCGACCGACGATCAGAACGTGACGGTCAAACTTCAGACACAAGGTTTTAGTCTGGCATCGGCCAAGCTCACGATCTACGAACAAAAGTCGGATGGTTCTTTCTCGGAAGTCGCTAACACGACGATGAATCCCGAATCCGTAACGGGTGAAGCCATTTCGGTCACGTTTGATCCCAATGACGACGAAGGGGCGCGACGGTACTTTATCCGAGTCGAGAAAGCTGACGGGTCGCCAATGAGTGTTGGTCGTTATGCGCTCGCGATCTCGTTCCTGAATCCAACAAGCGATGATGATTTTTCTCAACAAGACTTGAATACCGTCTGGGAAGGGACTCGCCCTATTCAAGTGAACGCTGACGGGAACCGAAATAATACCCGTCAGTCGGCTACGATTCTTTCACCCCAAACGGTGAGCCAATCGGGGAACAATACTCGCACAGAAGTGCTTGCGAATTTGGGTTCAACGACCGACCGCGATTTCTACCGTGTGAAAGCCCCTTCAGGAACGGGGCAACGGGTACTTACGGTCAACGTCCAAACACTCGATGGGGTGATGAGCATCCCAGAAATTTTCGTGTACAACTCTTCGGGAACGCTTCTGAATAGCACCACCCTTGTAAACGGACACGGCAGCCGGACAGTTCAAATCACGGGTTTGACTGCGGGTGAGAACTACTTTGTTCGAGTTTCGGGATCGGTTGGCAATTACCAAATGACCGCCGACTTCGGAACGGTTTCAACCCAATTTGTGAGCTTAACAAGCGGAGAGCTTCCCCAAACCGGTTCGGCAACCGAGACACTCTTCATCGCCACCGCACAGATGATTCATTTCACCTTGTCGGCAGATGCAACAAACGCTCCGATGGGTGCGGGCATCCAAATGATTATCCGGGATTCACAAGGCAACATCGTACAATCGTTGTTTGCACCCGTCGGTCAAACGGTGAGTACCGAGGGGATATTGTTCCGTCCGGGTCAATACTTTGTGGAATTGATTGGCATTCGTCCCAACGGATGGAACGGTATGTTAAGCGTTGCAGTGAATGGCAACCGCACCGATGACCCGATTGGGATTTTACCAAACGATCCAACATTCAAACCCCTGTATCTCAACCCCCCGCCGCCACCCCCACCAATCGGGATTCCGCCGCCACCCCCCGCACCTTATTACCCCTATCTGTATCCGGGCGGATTCTTGAGTTTTAACCCCTTCTATTGGGTGTCCATCCTTTCACGGTAGAAATGTGTCTCGGCAAGGGTATGCGGTTTTCGTCGTCCATTTATTGAAGCCGAACACAAACGGCTGTTGGCACACGTCAAAAAACAATCTTCCCGAAACGAGGGATACCTTGACGTGTTTTGGGTGTTAATCAATACCAGCGAGTTTATCATCAACCACTAACCTTTCGAGAATACCAGTGCGAGTTCGACATTTATTCACGTTAGCACTTAGCCTTCTGATTCCTGCTGTGACCTTTGCAGGTCACGAAACCCCCTCTTATATTGATGGGTGTCAATCTGTTGATGGTCGATATACGATCACGGCGAAATGGGCGAAGGACCCCGGTAAGAATAAGAACGTACACGGCCCATTCGAGTGGGAATTCACTTGGACCGATACCAAAGAGAAGAAGTCCAACACCTTTGCAGCAAAGGGTTTACAAAAGGGGCAAATTCATGCGAATATGTACATCGCACCCGATGGAGAAACCTTTGCCTTGTTCAACCATGTGACCATGTATTGCGAAACCTCGCACATGCACGGCCCACCCGATATGCGTGCTGCATGGGAAGGGAAGACCACGTTTCCCGACCGGAGCGAGTTTACCAATCGGGTGATCGTTTACAAAAAAGATGGCAGTGTTATCAAGACGATTGGGGCAAAGGATATTATGACCGCCGACGAATGGGTGAGCGTTGTCCCGTTCTTTAATCGGGTGCATTGGCTTAAAGAGTACGACGGGCTTGGGCTAAAGACGACACCACGAATGGGCTATGCCCTTCATCGTATCAGTCCCGATTACACCGTGTTGGAAGTGACCATCGTTCCAGTACGATCCGCCAAAGACAAGAGCGGTCGCAAGGTGCGAATCTCCCTCACCGATGGAACGATTCTCGACCCCAAAGATTGGCCGACCGACAAGAGCAAAGTACCCGTGCGCCCCTTCGTTGGAAGCGACGGCAAAGATATCGAAGGAGCCAATCGCGATTACTTCGTACCAAGCCTCGATCCCGTGCGAGTCGAAGGAAAATTCGCCACGCCCAAAGAAAAGTAGGGGGTAGGGCAGCGTCGGAAACAGTGTGCGAACCGGCGATGGTTTGCCCACAGTCGCCCTACTGCTGGGCTTGGTCTATCGAGAGGTGGCAGTTCTTGTACTTCTTGCCGCTTCCACAGTGGCAGGGGTCGTTGCGACCTAAGCGTTTTCCGAAGTGACGTACCTGCTCGACCCCTTTGGGCTTCTCACCGGAGTTGGTTGCGAGTTGGTTCACGTCGGTTGCAGGTTGGACAGCCGTTGCGGTGAAGTTATTCACAACCCGATCTTGCGAGGCTCTTGCTCCAGCCCACAAGGCATCTTGCATGGCTTCTTCGGGAGCTTCTTCCATGCGGAAGACGGTATCGGTCACTCGGTCGGCAATGGCAACCCACATTTCTCCGAATCGTTTCATCCCCTCTTTCTTGTAGACGATCTTGGGGTCTTCTTGAGCAAAACTGCGCAAGCCAACCGAACTGCGCAAGTGATCCATCACAAGTAAATGGTTCTTCCAACTGCCATCGAGAATATCGAGTAACAACCCGCGTTCCATCCGGTGCATTTCGGGTCGGTAGCGTTCGTCGTAGGCATTCCACAAGATATTCTTGATACGGGTCGCATCTTGGCCCGTGAGTGCTTCGACTGGGAGTTTGGTCTTGGCAAGCCCGTTGAACCATTCGACCAATTCTTTGGCGTCGTCGGCATCGGCATTCGTGGTGCCTGCTAATGCTTGTTCGACCTTTTCGCTAATCTGTTCGGGGTCAAGCTCTTGGTGTTCCTTGCGAGAAATATCCATCAGCGTTTCGCGAATCATATTGCGAGATTCCGTGAGGAAGAAATCTTTGCCGATCTTCTCAACCGATTCCGGATAACGGGTCACTGCCCAATAGAAAAGCCCCTCGCGGTTGTACTTCTGAGCAACGGCCCCCGGTCCAGAAGCTCGCTCGGCCATGAAGGTTGTCATTGCCACCTGCACGGGAAACTCTTGATCCTTTCGGCGATAGGCTTCAATCACCTTGCGAGAGATGATTTCTTGAGCTTGAGCATTCGACGTATTCGGGCGAATCTCCGAGCTACTCACTTCGATGTTAAACTTATTCGATGCCCAATCGCACAGCGACAGAATCCCCCATTCCGGTTCGAGGAAACGCCGACCTTCAGAAAGATCAATCTGTTCGACATATTTGGTCGCTTCTTGCAAAAGATATTCTGCAAGGTCTTCACGACCAATTTTCTTCAGGTCTTTTTCGGTGAGCTTCAGGGCATAGCGATTATTGACGATGCGGGCCATTTCGCCCCAACTCCATGCGACGGGGTCTTCATCGATAGAAAGGTTCTCGTCCATCCCTTCTTGAATGACTGTCGGGATAAAGCGAGTAGCTTTTTCTTTCGCAGTGGCAGAAGCATCGGCATAGGACATCCCGCGAAACTCGGCATCTTCAAAATCGATAGCGAGTCGATTGGAAGCATAATCGCCAAAGGAATCGGCCCCGTAATCTTCGTTCAAGTAACGCTCGACGGCTTCGACAATTTGCTCGTCGATCATCTTGAGAATCATGGCACGGGGGTTGGCATCGTTAAGGACTTCTTGGCGTTTGCCGTAGATTCCCTTACGTTGCACGTCCATCACTTCATCGTAATCGAGAAGGTTTTTGCGTACCTCGAAGTTCGATTCTTCGACCTTCTTTTGAGCCGCTTCGATTCGTTTTGTAACCATCTTCGATTCGATGGCTTCGCCATCCTGCATACCCAAACGGGTCAGCACGGCAGAGACCCACTCGCCTGCAAACATCCGCATCAGGTTGTCCTGCAAGGAGAGATAAAAACGACTCGATCCGGGGTCGCCTTGACGACCTGCCCGACCGCGTAGCTGATTATCGATCCGGCGTGATTCGTGGCGTTCTGTTCCGATGATGTGCAACCCGCCAGCCGAGGCGATTTCGCGTCCGGCTTCTTTTGTTTTTTCTCGGGCTTCGATGCCGTCAACCATCGTTTTCCAAACGTCGTCGGGGACATCAAGGCGAGTTGGATAGGAGTTTTTCAGTTGGTTCCATGCCATGTACTCAGGGTTTCCACCGAGGATAATATCCGTACCCCGACCGGCCATGTTCGTGGCAATCGTCACCGAGCCACGCCGACCCGCTTGAGCCACGATCTCCGATTCACGGGCGACGTTTTCGGGTTTGGCGTTCAAGAGTTCGTGCTTGATACCCTTCATCTTGAGCATACGCGAAAGGCTTTCGGATTTGGCCACATCGGTTGTCCCGATCAGGATGGGGCGTCCCGTGAGGTGGACTTCAAAAATTTCCTTTAACAGGGCATCGTACTTTTCACGGTCAGTTCGATACACCGCATCGGGGTAGTTCTTACGCTGGGTGACTTTATTCGTGGGGATTGCAATGACGTCGAGTTTGTAGACCTTCCAGAACTCGTTGGCTTCAGTCATTGCCGTACCGGTCATGCCACTGAGTTTGTTATAGAGCTTGAAGAAGTTTTGCAGGGTGATCGTTGCCATCGTCTGCGTTTCTTGCTTGATCTTCACCCCTTCGCGTTTGTGCTTGGCTTCGACGGCTTGGTGCAACCCGTCGGACCACTGGCGACCAAACATCGCACGGCCTGTAAACTCGTCGATGATAATAATTTTGCGTTCGCCTTCGTGGTCGGCGATCATGTAGTTCCGGTCGAGTTGATAAAGGTGATGCGCCTTGAGAGCGTTATCGATCAGGTGAGGCCATTCCATATTCCCTGCGGTGTAGAAGCTATCGACACCGGCAAGGCGTTCGGCTTCGCGGACCCCTCGGTCGGTGAGGTGAACGCTACGGTCTTTCTCTTTCACTTCGTAGAAGACACCCATCTCCCGTTTCTTCTCGCCGGGCTTCAACGGGGCATCGATAGGGGTGCCTGCTGCAACAAGTTCAGCCCGTGCTTTCTTCTCCAACTCGCTCAAGGAACGGGCAACGCGGTCGGCCTCTTCGTAAAGTCGGAGGTCCGAGAATGCTGGACCGGAAATAATCAACGGTGTGCGTGCTTCGTCGATGAGGATATTGTCCACTTCGTCGATGATGGCGAAGTTCAACTTTCGTTGCACCTGTCGGTAATACGGGTTATAGCGTTCATCGTCCCAACGGGCGGGCTTCATGTTATCCCGCAAGTAGTCGAAGCCAAATTCGCTGTTGGTGCCGTAGGTAATGTCGCATTCGTAGGCTTTGCGTCGGTCGCTAGGGTCTTGGTCGGACTGAATAAAGCCTGCGGTGATGCCGAGCGTTTGATAAATCGGCAGCATCCATTCGCAGTCACGACGTGCGAGATAATCGTTCACGGTGATGACGTGGACACCCTGTTGAGTGAGTGCATTCAGATACGCAGCAAGGGTAGCTACAAGGGTTTTTCCTTCCCCTGTCATCATCTCGGCGATGCAACCTTTATGAAGGAAGATGCCCCCAATTAACTGCACGTCGTAGTGACGCATATTCTTGGCACGTTTGCCTGCTTCGCGACAGGCAGCAAATGCCTCGGCAAGAAGATCGTCAAGGGTCTCCCCTTTGGCAAGGCGTTCGCGGAAGGCAACTGTTTGTTCCTTGAGTTCGGCGGGACTCATCGCTGCCATCTTTGCTTCTAGGTCGTTGATCCGTGCGACAATCGAACCCGGTAAGATGGTGTGCGGTTTGGAAGGATCGCGTGAGGCGATAAAGCCAATGCCTTTCACCGCCCGTTCGTTACTCGAGCCAACGACTCGGGTGAGGAGGCGTGCAAATCCGTCTGAGAATGCAGTCCACTTCTCTCCGAGCTTCTCGAAGAAAGTCTGCTCTATTTTCGTGCTATCCGTCGCCATAGTTCCTCGCAGGGTTCCTGCACCGTCTATCGTGCTTATTCGATACAATCCATTAAATAGGCAGTCTAAGAGTGCAGCGAAGGTTGGTCAATATCGATCTTTCTAAACTAACTGGACAAGTGAACAGGTTTTTCTCGTTTTCAAGGGACAGAAACCGACCAAAAACCAAAACTCAGAACGGATATTTTTCCGGATTCGGACGGATTTACCCTTTATCCGTGTGCAAACCTTTGGCACAATAAGAACACACCCATGAGTAATAGTGCCGCCAGTTTCGACGTTTTCGTTTCCTGTCCGATGGCAGCGGCTCAGAGCGAGGAGCGTTATCAATCGCTTCGGGCCGAAGCTCTGCGCGTTGTCGATTGCCTTGAGAAAGATTGTGGGATGACGGCTTTCTTTGCCGGTCGCAATGTCGATTCCCCCGATGGCTTTGATGAACCCGACTACGCCGTCGTGCGTGATCTGGGAGCATTGCGAGCCTCTCGCTATTTCTTGCTCCTTTATCCCGAACGGATGGTTTCGAGCGTCTTGGTCGAAGCAGGGTATGCCCTTGCCCTCGATAAAAAAGCCGTTTACTTTGTGAAAGACTCGAAGCACCTTCCTTTTATGCTACGGCACTTGGATCGGGTTTTTCCTGCAAAGGTCTACGAATATACTTCGGTCGAGAAGATTTTGCGATTGCTGAGAGAACATGGCAAAAACCTCTTCGAGCCGTGGCGTGAACAGCAAGGGCTTGGCACAGCACCGACCCTAAACACCCGCACCCCGAACGAAGTGAGCCGAGAACTTATTGCAGAAACTCGAATTGGTCCTTACACCCTTGTCGAGCGAATCGGTTCGGGAACCTATGGGGTTGTCTGGTTAGCAGAACGCCGAGGGGGTTTAGCAACCACCAAGTTCGCCATCAAGATTCCGAACACCGGAGCGAACGACCGACAAGCAGTGCGCCGTGAAGCTGAGGTCTGGGTGCAAGCATCCGGTCACGGCAACGTAATGCCCGTTGTCGAAGCCGAAATTTACGATGGCTATCTTGCTATCGTCAGTCAATATGCTCCCGACGGGTGTTTGCATCGCTGGTTGAAGAAGAACGGCGGAAAAGCCCCTTCGGTCGAAACGGCTATCGAAATTACATCGGGTATCCTCAATGGTCTCGAACACCTCCACCAACGCAAGCTGATTCATCGTGATCTCAAACCCGCAAATGTGTTACTCGAAGGATTGAACCCGCGTATCGCTGACTTTGGCCTTGCACGGATTCTGCAACACCACGAAGATTCCACCACGATTGCAGGGACGCCCGCATACATGGCACCTGAAGCGTGGGAAGGAGATCGCTCGGTCACGGTCGATCTTTGGTCGGTTGGGGTGATGCTCTACGAAATGCTTTCGGGACGCCTTCCCTTTTCTGGTGAAAACGCCAATGCTGTTCGTGATCGTGTTCGCAACGGGTTACCCGATACCCTGCCCGACGATTTGCCGGAATCATTGAAGGAGTTAGTCTATCGTTCGCTATCTCGCAATCCGGGCAACCGATTCCAGTCGGCCCAGAGCATGGCAGAAACCCTTGTCGAACAACTCTATCTGTAAGGGGTAATTCTGTGAGTGATTCTCTTTTGCGTATCGGTTTGGCACAAATTGATTGTACCCCCGGCGATGTCAGTGCTAACATTCAAAAGATGGTCGCTTACACCCGTGAGGCTGCCCAGAAAAAGTGCGATCTTGTGGTCTTCCCCGAAATGAGCGACACGGGGTATCACATGCCCATAATCATGCAAACCGCCTCGGCATGGTCGGACAAACCTTTTCAGACTTTGGCAAACACGGCACGGGAAAATAAAATCGCCATCGTTGCAGGATTGTCAGAACGCGAAGGGAATGAGGTTTATAACACGGTTGCGGTGATCGGTTCTTCCGGTGAGCTGGTTGCGAAGTATCGCAAGATTCATCTCATCACCGCCGAACCGATCTGCGAACATCAATACTTGAAGGCCGGAGATTCCCCAACTCTCTTCACGTTGAACGATTTCAAAATAGGTCTGATGATCTGCTACGATGTGCGTTTTCCCGAACTCGCACGCAAACTCACATTAGCAGGAGCCGAACTTATCATCGTGCCGGCAGCGTTTCCCCTTTTGCGAATCGGGCATTGGAAAATCATCAACCAATGTCGTTCCATCGAGAACCAAGTTTACTATGCAGGAGCCAACCGAACCGGTGACGACATGGGGACACGTTTCGGAGGATGCAGCACCCTTCACGATCCCGTAGGAACGATACTCACTTCGGCATCGGAGAGCGAAGAAACGCTCTTGATCGGCGAAATCTCAAAAACAAAAATCGCGGATACAAGGGATAAGTTAAAGGTGTTGCAGGATCGCAAGCCGGAACTATACGGCTAAAATCAGGTTATCTATCTCTCTTTTAGTAAACATTCTAATCCTTCAATTAAAGGTCTTTCCTGCACTTCTCCGCTAATTCCTTTGTAAAAAGGTCGGGATAACTTGACTTCGTTGCTGAATCTGGATAAACTTATGTAAGTTAATAAACATAGGTTGATATGGAACCCTTTACCTTTTCTTCGGACCAGATTGCCCAAGCCAACACGGAACTTGCAGAGGCTACCCCTCAGGAGATTCTGGCTTGGGGAGTGAAGCATTTTCACCCCAAGTTGATGATGGCTACCGCTTTCGGTGCGGAAGGGTGTTGCATTCTCCATATGCTCGCCGAGATCGAACCAAACGTCCGGGTGATTAACCTTGATACGGGTTATCAATTCGTTCAGACGTTAGAGCTTCGCGAACGGATTCTGCAAAAGTACGGCATTGCGGTCGAGATGATTCAACCCGAACTCACCGTTGCCCAGTACGAAGAAAAGCACAATGGTCCGCTTTACGTTTTGCAGCCTGACCAATGTTGCAAAGATCGCAAGATCATTCCACTGAAGAAGGCCGTTGTTGGTTATCAGGCGTGGATTAGTGCGATACGGGGCGACCAAACCGACGACCGCAAAGCAGCAAGTATCGTGCAATGGGATCCGAAATTCCAAGTCGTGAAAATTAATCCCCTACTCCGATGGACGAAGAAAGAGGTCTGGGCCTTTTTGCTCAAACACGAAGTTCCCTACAACCCGCTACACGATCAAGGCTATCCGAGTATCGGGTGCTGGCCTTGTACCCAAGCGGTGGCAGAAGGTGCCGATGAAAGGTCTGGCCGTTGGGCAGGCCAAAAGAAAAAAGAATGTGGGCTGCATGTGGTTGAACAAGAAAGCGGAAGCGGTATTTAAGGGGGATTTGAGAGCATGTTAATTTCACCCCTATCATCGAAAGCCGAGTATGCAACGATTGCGATGCTTGACCTTGCTATGTGCTTTGGTGAGCCGTCGCCGATCCCTTTGCGGAAAATTGCTGAACGTCACGATCTCAAGTCCGAGCAATTCCTTGTCCAAGTATTGTTGCTCTTAAAACTCAAGGGGTTGGTACTCAGCACACGCGGGGCAGCGGGGGGCTATCAGCTTTCACGCGAACCGGAGAAAATCACCCTTTGGGAAATTCTTGAGGCGATCGATAGCTCTGCTTCGGCTACGGTCAACACCGAGAACGAAGAAACACCCATCCAAAATAGCTTTCTTCAAGTGTCGCAGAAAGCATGGCAAGAAGCCAATGCCGCCCGCCGCGAGGCTCTCG
>VYLT01000010.1_pt1 | contig 41290 bp, 34 predicted proteins | sample 5114261 | NCBI WGS metagenome assembly VYLT01 (sample SAMN12291815, study PRJNA351875) | freshwater metagenome | isolation source: freshwater lake | place: USA: Michigan, Little Long Lake | collected 2011-07-12 | reverse complement strand
GCGGGTCGGGTTATGGCCTTGCAGTGCCTCGAACAAAGTGGACTTTGGCAGGATTATTGGCAAAGTCTTTTGCCAACAGCAGCTTAGGTCTGCCAGAAAAATTTGCCAGACCCTCGTAAATCTCCCCCTCGGACATTTTTATTTTCCTGGTTCCTCCAATTTCCCATTCTTGGTATAATCTCTTTTCACAACAGGATGCTTCAACCGGTCAGGACGACCCTCTATGCACTACCTCTTGATAGGCTACATGTTCTTATTCATCGACCGACCTTTCGAGGTTTGGCCGATCATTGGCGATTTGCATATCGAGCGAATCTATATTCTCTGCACGATTGGAGTTTGGTTTCTCTATCCCGATAAGAAATTTCACTCCAACTTTTTGCACCTTGCCTATGCCATGTTCGGCTGTGCGATTCTTCTGTGTTGGATCATGTCTCCGTGGTCGGAACACGGGCAATTTGCGGTCGAGAATTGGCTAAAAATTGCGGTATTCTACGTTTTGCTTGCGACCAGTGCCAGCGATGAAAAAGGTCTCAAACGCCTTGTGCTGGGGTTCATGGCCGTGATGGGTTTATATCTGCTGCACTCGTTTCGCGAGTTCTTGGGCGGTCGGCATACCTATCGTATGGGAATCGTGCGAATGATCGGCGTCGATACTTCGCTTGGCGATCCCAATAGCTTCGGGGCGAGTATCGTTTTTGCGTTACCCTTCGTGGTCGCGTTCTGGAAAATCTACAAAGAAAAATGGATGCGGTTTTTAATTACGGGTTACCTCGGCCTCTCGGTGCTGTGCGTGCTGCTGACGGGTTCGCGTGGATCGTTAGTCGGTGTGGTGATTTGGGCGATGTACCTTGTGTTGAAGAGTCGCTATCGTTGGCGTGCGCTCGCGGCGTTCTGCGTTCTTTCACCGGTGATCTTTCTCGCACTCCCACCCTCGTTGCAGAATCGTTTTGAAACGATCATCGATTCCGACGTTGGCCCGAAGAATGCAAAGGAATCGGGCGAAGGTCGCATCGAAGGGTATATCAAAGGGGTTGAACTTCTGGAACGAAACCCTCTCACGGGTATCGGCCCCGGCGTGTGGCGACAGGCAACCCGAAGTAAAATTGAATCGCACAGTTTATATGCCCAACTCATGGGCGAACTCGGTGGCATGGGGATTATCACGTTTTCGCTGGTCGTTGCAGGTTTGATAATGAATGTTCGTTGGATTCGCCAAGCCCAGAAACGCGATCCCTTTGCCCAATCCTCTGCAATCTACCCGATAGCGAACGCGATAGGCATGGGTATATTCTTGCTCCTGTTCGAGGGGCTATTCGGGCATAATTTGTTCCGCCACAACTGGCTTTGGTACGGAGCATTCTTGATTATCGGTCGAGCCATTATCGAAACAAGATTGCAAGCCATTCCCGTTACCCCGTACCGAGTCTATAGCGGGCGTTATCGAGTGCAAACCCCACAAGCAGGCTTTGCTTATTCGAGATAGCGAAAGCGTTTAGGGCCGGTTGAACCCTTTCCGCTCTCTGTTTGTCTGGGCGATTTTCTCTTGCCTTTTCGGAGCATTTCGTCTAAGCTAAATCTATGGTTAGTCTCAACTATTCAACGAATCTTCTTTTTTCTCGAAGATCGTTTTACTCTTTCCTTGTTGGTTTTGCGGTTCTTTCCGCTTCGGGTTGCGAGATCAAACAACCGGGGCAAGCGCCTAACCTTCAGGGGCGAAAAGCACGGGTCGTTTGCACGACAGGTATGATTGCCGACGCCGTGAAACAAATTGCAGGCGACAAGGTCGAGGTCTCGTGTTTGATGGGGCCGGGGATTGACCCACATCGATATATCGCAACGCCCAAAGATATGCAGGTTCTCGAAAAGGCCGATCTGATTCTTTACAACGGGTTGCATCTTGAAGGGAAAATGGGCGACGTGTTAGAAGCTCGTTCACGTTCCACCCGTACGAAAGCGATTGGCGAGGGGTTGAGCAAGCTACGCAATGCCGAAGAATCGACCGGCGGTTCACACGATCCGCACATTTGGTTCGATGTGATGCTCTGGGCAGAGGCTCTCAAGAACGTCCGCGATGCCCTTTGTGAGGTCGATCCTGCCAATGCCGACGCTTACAAAGCCGGTTACGATACCTATGCCAGTGAACTGAAAAAGCTCGATTCCGAAGTTCGTCAGACCATTCAATCGATCCCCTCGGAGAAACGAGTATTAGTCACCGCTCACGATGCCTTTGGGTACTTTGGGGCTGCCTATGGAATTGAAGTTCACGGCTTGCAAGGTGTTTCGACCGCAACCGATACGGGTTCGCGTGACGTGATGGCCCTTGCCGACTTGATTGGCAAGCGAAAGATTCCCCGTATCTTTGCTGAAACCTCCGTCCCTGACGTTGGATTGCAAGCGGTCATCAAAGCCACCAAGAAAACCTATTCGCACGATGTTTCCCTTGCACAGGATCAACTTTACTCCGACGCTCTCGGCGAACCCGGTAGCGACGGCGAAACCTACACCAGCATGGTCCGTCATAACGCCAATTCCATCGCCAAGAACCTCAAACAGTAGCCAGTTGGATTAGCAATTTCTCCGAGTGGGTTTGGTCCCAATCGCCGAACGAGCAAAGGTCTTCGTACACGGGTTCGATACTCCTTTCGCCCCCGTGAGTTAACGTCAATCCTCGCACGGAATCGAATTGGTTACCGACAAATCGCAAACGATCCAAAAAATAGTTAAACGAGCGTTGCTTCATCGGGAATATCTCGATTTCCAACAACGTCGGAGCATCTTCGTTACGAATCCCTGCGAGAAAAGAATTCACCCGGCCTTCCACAAAATACCCGTCGATAAAGCGTTGTGGCGGTGCCGAGAAATAGTTCTGCGGCGTGCGATTCAATCGGGTGCAAGGCTCCCCGGTGAGGGCATTTCGACCGTTCAACCGAAGCAATGCGACCATCGGGTACCGCACACCGCTCGGATAATTGGGATGCCGGAAGGTCGCTTGTGGAAGCAGTTCCAGTACGACTTTGCCAAACCCGCCCAACACAATCCCCGCCTCTGTCGGAATGAGGTTCAGTTTGATCTGAGGGGATTCAACCGCATGGAAAGAAATCTGTACCGATGCCCGCTCATCCACTTCAGGGAACGACACGCGCAAAGAGAGATCGCAAACTTCGATCATCGAAAAACTCCAAAGAGTAAAGGATTTATCAGAATGTAAAAGGATTAAAAAAGATCAGCGAATAACGCAGAAAAGAGAGCCAAAAGAAAATGCTTCCCCCATTGTACGCAACGAGACAAGGTCGCATGAGGGGTTTACCGAAAATACCCCCATCAAGGAGCTTGTGTGGCAACGGTTTGAGAAGAGGGAAAAAGGTCAATGGTTCCAGAAAATAAGACGTTAGTGCAATGATTAGGCCGGCTGCGCGTTTTGAAGTTGCGCCGAAGGTTGAAAGATAATCAGAGCGAAGCTGCTTTCCTTAGCCCATCCGCGCAAGCGGTGGGACGGAGGCAGCGACTTAACTTTTACCCCATAAGAATCACTAAACCCGTATTTTTACGGGATAATCGAATTTTTTATCGAAACGAATACGATTATTTTAGTCCGATAGGGAAGCCTTAAAAGTCGCTGCCTCCGCCCCACTGCTTGCGCAGGTGGGCTAAAAAGGCAGGTTCCCGCTTTTACTTTACCGACATTTCGCAAATGTTTATTTTGTAAGCATTTAGTTATTATTACTTCTATCAGCGCAACTTCAAAACGCGCAGCCGGCCTAATCACAGGCTACCCCCTTCCTTTCTGGATTTTCCTATTTTTACCGTGTTTTGTCACCTTTTTCCTTTAATCAGTCTTTCCTTAAATTGAAGGCATTGCCACATCAAGGGGCTTATGCCTTTCTCTACCCACTATCCACTACCCACTGTTCTAAATATCCTCTCTGCATGATCTTCCGTGTCCCGATTCTGATCTCTGCGATTAAACCGAAGGGTTATTCCGCTCGTCCGGTCTTCTTTCCGCACCCCGTTGAGCAAGACGAAAAATTGAATCGTTTGACCAACCGGATTGTCCGCTCCGTCACAAAAATTATCGAAGATGCTGGGAAGTCGATTCGGCAGGACGACTGCTTGGACCTCGGCTTTTCGCCGGACCTCTCTTCGCAACGGGTCACCTTCGATATCGAGCTTCGACGACGTACCGAGAAGGTACGTTACCTGTTGGTCACTTTTCGGCATTTGGGGAAACGGGTTGCTTTCTGTCCGTATCTTCCGGAAATCTGGTTTGAGTATGATCGTGGGGAGGACATTGGAGAACGGGCAAGTCGCGTTTATACGGAGTACTTTCGCGGGTTGGAACGCGAGGACGAGGAAGGGGTCTTCCCCAATTCGTATAGCATAACCGGTCAATGTTGGATTAACACCCTTGAGTTAAGCATAACCGTTCCGAAGACCCTTCCGAAAAAGGATCAGACCCCATTTTTCTTTTTTGGAGGGGGTGGCGAAACGGCAGACGGAGCTTCCGAACTGGCCCGAGTCGGTCGCTGTTTGGATCACCTTTTTCCTGATGAGCTTTATCGAGCGATTCTGCGAAACGGCGAAGTCGAAGAGCTTTACCAAGCCCTGCAAATGAATATCCGCAGGCCGATTTTACTCCTCGGTCCTCGGCTTGTGGGTAAGACAACGATCCTGCACGAAGTGGTCCATCGTCGCGGAACCGAGCGAAAGTCTCCCTACATCAAGACCCGTCAGACGTGGCTTATTTCTCCGCAACGCTTGATCTCCGGTATGAGTTACGTCGGCCAGTGGGAGAACCGATTACTCAGCATCATCAAGCACGTTCGCAAGCGTGACCATGTCCTTGTATTCGATGATCTACCGGGGCTTTTTCTGGCAGGTCAATCGGCTAACTCGACCTTGAACGTCGCAGGGGTTATCAAACCGTATTTGGAACGTCAAGAAATTCGCGTTGTCGGAGAAATCACCCCCGAAGCGTGGCAGGTTGTGCGGGAACGAGATCGCGGACTGGCGGACATGTTCCACATCATTCCCGTTCGAGAACCGAGCGACAGCGAAACCCTACGCACGTTGATAGGGGTGCAACGTCGTCTCGAATCACGTCAAGAATGTGGCTACAGCAACGAAGTTCTTCCGCAGGTTGTGGAGTTGCAAAAACGCTACGGGCGAGGGGTCGCTTTCCCCGGTAAAGCTGCCGTTGTGATGGAACGCTTGGGGCTGCGTGCCAAACCGAACCCCAACGCCGAATTCGGACCCTTCGAGCCGAAAAAATCGGTCGAGCGCGACGATGTCCTTTTAGATTTTCAGGCCCAGACAGGGCTATCGATCAAGTTCCTCGACGACCGTTTGCGGATGACCCGTGAAGCGATCCTCGAAGAATTACGCAAACTGGTGATTGGTCAAAGCGAAGCCGTCGAAGCCCTTGCCGACGTGATTAGTATCGCCAAAGCTCGAATCAACGATCAATCCCGACCGTGGGCGAGTTTCCTTTTCTTAGGACCAACAGGGGTCGGCAAAACCGAACTTGCCAAAGCAACGGCCAAATTCTTATTCGGCGACGCCAAGAAGCTCCTTCGCTTCGACATGAACGAGTACGTCGATGGTGGTGCTGCGGTGAAATTGGTCGGCTCATTCAGCAACCCCGAAGGGCTACTCACGGCAGCCGTGCGAAGACAACCCTTCAGCGTGATTCTGTTTGACGAGATCGAAAAAGGTCACCCCGAAGTCTTCGACTTACTCTTGCAAGTATTAGGCGAAGGGCGTCTGACGGATTCACTTGGTCGCACGGCGGATTTCACGAATACCCTGATTATTCTCACGTCGAATCTCGGGGTACGCGAAGCCGAAAATCGTTACGGTCTCGGTGGGGCCAATGCGAATGCAGCACGGGCATCGTACCAATCGACGGCCGAGAAATTCTTCCGCCCCGAGTTCTTCAATCGTCTCGATCGGGTCATCCCCTTCCAGCGACTTACACGGGAACAAACTGCCACGATTGCAGAAAGGCTCGTTGGCGATGTGTTGCAACGAGAAGGATTCCGGCAACGCAGTGTCGTTCTCGAAGTGACGCCGAAGGCATTGGAGCGGGTGGTGAATTCCGGTTACGATCCCCTTCTTGGGGCAAGGGCCATGAAGCGCGCGATTGAACGCGAATTGACCCGCACGGCTGCCCAGCAACTTGCCGAGCTTCCTGCCGGTGGAGTGACCGTCGTTCGCGTCGATGAATTGCAGCAAAAACTCTCGGTTTCGATCCAAGCCTTGATCGAAGTACCCCCTCTTCCGGAAAGAGTGAGTCGTCCCGCTCAAGAGCGACTGCAACGAGTTCTCGAAACCTTGCATGAGATCGATGATATTCTCGACGAACTCCGACCGACTGGAGCTATCGGGCGTAACCTGACACCGGAGCAAGACCGTTACTTTGCCCTGAAAGAAGTAACCGACGAAGTCCGCAAAATGTACAACGAGATACGCCAACAAGCCCAAGATTCTCGCGTCGATGCCCTCTTCGGTGCAACACCCGATTCGCTTGGCCGTCGTTCCCGTTATCGCAAGATTAAACTCGTAACGAATCTCAATCGGACCAATGCAGCCCCGATGCGTTCCATCGTCTCTGCACTCGCATTGGAAGAAGGTGTTTACGACCTGTTTGAATCGGCTCAAGAGCAAGTGCAAGACACCACCCTTGATGAACTGGAACGCCGAGTTGCGTTATTGAAATTAACCACGCACATCGAGGTCAGTGCAACCTCTTTGATTTTGGAGATTCACAGCTTCCCGAAAGGAAAGCCAAGCGACGCAACCAAAGACCTACGCGAGATTTATCAACGATCCCTTCGTGGAGAATTGGGCGTCGATGCCAAACTCCTCACCGAGAAAGAAGCCCCTATCGTCGCCTTTGAAGTTTTGGGGATGTCCGCACCAGAGATTCTCAAAGGCGAAGTCGGCACCCATCTTTTCCGCACCGAACGCGGCGAACTCGTCCCCCTGTGTGTGACGGTTCGCACCAGCGAAGACCCCCAAACCGAACCGACAACCTTCGGTCCCGTCGTGCGTGTCTATTCGCAGAAGGATGGCATCATCGATTTGCGAACGGGTATCACCTCGGGGCGTTTTCTCGGCCCCGACCTATTCACGATTATCAAACTCGAAGCACTATTACGCGAACAAGACGAGTCGGAAAAAGAATTAGAGTTATGAGAAGAGTACAACCAAGAGCGATTTTTCAACAAAAGGCGAAAGTTCCAGGTTCATTTGTTCGGATATCGGTGTTCGCTAAACCGTTGTTACATCCCATCACGAGGGGATATTCCGTTCGACACCCGCAAGTATTGGTACGATAGTGGTATCATTTCAAAAATCTCTCTGTTGCCGTCGGCCGTTTGTGGGTATAGTTTGATTAAGGAGTTCCAAAAGTCCGTTGTCCATTCACCAGAGGTGATTTATGGGTCTGTTCGATATGCTGGGTGGCGGGTCGGAAGGGAAGAGTGCGTTTGGCCCTCACGAAGGGTTTGCTGGCATTTTGTTGGCAGCGGCTGCCGCCGATGGTCACATTGCCGAAGAAGAAGCTCACGGCTTATGGGGGGCAATTAGCCGAATGAAACTCTATTCGAGCTACACACCTGATAAATTCAACAAACTCATGGATAGCCTTCTGAAGGTACTCAAGAAAGGTGGCCCCGAGTTACTCATCGAAAAATGCGTTCCGGTGCTTCCCGAACGCCTCCGAGCAACGGCTTTCACCAACGCAGTGGACATCGTTTTGGCCGATGGGGTCGTTGAAGACGAAGAAAAGGAAATGATCGAAGGTCTCAAGGAAAGTCTCGAACTTGAAGACAACGAAGCCAAAACCATCATCAAAGTTATGATTATCAAGAACCGAGGCTAAACCGCCACTCGTTTCCCAAACGGATCGAGCGTCAAATCTTCCTAATTACGCTTTGTGACACACCTAATCAGCAGCTAAATACAACAACAAGGGGCCTGCTCGTTGTGCCCACACAAGGTATCTACTCGTGGTGAAGGTCGTTTATAGCCGGCGTTACGATATTGGCTTTTTCGGATTAGAGAAATTGCATCCGTTCGATTCTCGCAAGTACGGTCGGGCTTGGGGGGAATTGAAAAGGATTTTTGGTCATGATTTGCAGCAACATCTTGTGCCGGTAGATCGGGCGGTCTCGGTCGAAGAATTGCTTTTGGGCCATTCGTCTGAGTACCTTGCTCGGCTCAGGTCTTCAAGGGAAATGGCATTCGCTTTGGAAATACCAACCCTCGGCTATCTCCCCTCTGCGGTGTTGCGTTGGGCAGTGTTGCGTCCGATGCGTTGGGCCGTGCGTGGAACCGTGCTGGCAACTCGTTCGGCTCTCGAATGCGGCGTTGCTATCAATCTTTCTGGTGGCTATCACCATGCCAAGCCTAATCAAGGTGAGGGCTTTTGCCTCTTCTCAGATATTGCAATCGCTGTCCGACAATTACGAACCGAAGGGGGACTTTCTTTAGGCCAAAGAATTGCCTACATCGATCTCGATGCCCATCAGGGTAACGGGGTTTGTCACCAGTTTCGCGAAGATCGAGACGTCTTTATTTTCGATATGTACAACGAGGAAATTTATCCTTTTTACGATCTGGAAGCCCGTGACCGGATCGATTGCAAACTCCCTCTTCCAACAGGTTGCCGAGGGGGTGAGTATCTCAAAACGCTGAAAAAGAATTTGCCCGGTTTTCTCGATTCGATCTCGCGTGCCGGTCCAGTTGGGTTGGGAATTTACAATGCCGGAACCGATGTCGTTCAGGACGACCCTCTTGGCGGACTCTCTTTGACCCCCAGCGAGGTTTTAGAACGTGACCTTTTCACAATCGGCGAGTTCCAAAAAAGAAATATCCCCGTCGTCATGCTCCCAAGTGGCGGATACACCCGTAGCAGCTACCAACTCATCGCCACCAGTGTGCAAGCCATTCTGAAGCAGTAAAGATGAACCGGCGACGATGGGTGGGCAACTTCGCCGGATTTGTTGGGGTGTGCGTGAAGATAACGGGTTGCCTGATTTACTCATCCATATCCCAAAGCACAACCCGACCGCCGTCGGCCCCTGCCACTCCAAGCTCTCCTCCGTGATTAAACCCAATCGAGCGCATTGCCCCGATGTCCCAAGTGTACTCTCGCACGGGTTCCCACATCGTAACATCGTAAAGGGCTATCGTTCCATTCGTGCAACTGGTCGCAAGATACTTCCCGTTGGGATGGAAGGCGATACCCGTGAAGGAACATTTTTTCGGGGGTTTTATTTCAAACGGAGGATTCTCGCCGTTGGGCGTGAGTGTTTCGAGTTCCCAGATGAGCAGAGCCTTTGAAAATTGGGCACAAATAAACCGACCATCGCGAGAGACCTTTAACTGACCAATCCGAGTTGTACCCGTATCAATCGTGATTTTTGTCTTGCGTTTATGAGCGACCCGTAACACAACCCGATATTGCGGAGTGAATCGCATTCCGGTCTGAATTGTCTCGAGGTAGTGATCCTCTGCGGTGACGTAATCGTCCGAATCGGGGATGCACGCAACCGCTTGGGAAAGATCGTTATCGGGTCCGCGAACACCGTATTGCTTGTCCCAATCGTTTGCCTTGTCTCGTTGCCAAGTTTCGTAACTCGAATAGGGTGTATGAACGTTATGCACTGCAAAGACTAAACGCGAGGTGATCGGGTCGATATCAAACCCTTCAATGAGGTAGCTATATTCGTTCTGGGTCGGAATCTCCCAAACTTCGTTCATCGATTGCGGGTCGTAACCCGTCATGCCAAAACGATTCCCGACGACGAGGATATTGCTCGTTGGTTCAAATTGAAAATGCCAAAATCGCTTATCGAAGTTGGCATTATAACGATGCAAAAGCGTTTCGGGGTTATGAGTATTCCAAACAAATACGTTCCGATTCGACCCGCCTGCTGCCGCGAGGTACTTGCCATCGGGAGAAATCACCACCCGATCCACCGATTTTAACGGGCATGTGAATTGGATCATTCTTTTGTCAGGGTTGTGGTCAGAAATTCAATCGCAAGCCCCGTCAGTTCGCCTAGCCCGCTCTACGAGCAAGGGCTAGGCGAACTATGGGAAAACCCAGTTACGTCCAAACCCCGACACTACGCAAGTACGCCCTTCACGACTTCGCCGTGAACGTCGGTCAAACGGTAGTCGCGTCCTTGAAATTTGTACGTCAACTTCGTGTGATCGATTCCGAGCAGGTGGAGCATTGTGGCTTGGAAGTCGTGAACGTGTACGCCATCCTTTGCGACGTTGTAGGCGAACTCGTCGGATTCGCCGTAGGTTGTGCCTGCTTTCACTCCTCCGCCTGCAAGCCAATTTGTGAACACATACGGATGATGGTCACGGCCCCAGTTTTTCACGTCGTTGATGTCACCTTGTAGGAACGGAGTACGTCCGAATTCACTCCCCCAGATGACGAGGGTATCTTCGAGAAGGCCCAATCGTTTTAGGTCTTTCACCAGAGCTGCTGCGGGTTGGTCGGTGTCTTTGCATTGGGTCGCAAACTGATAGGTCAGATTGCGGTGATGGTCCCACCCTGCGTGCATGAGTTGCACGAATCGGCAACCTCTTTCAAGAAGCCGTCGTGCGACAAGGCAGTTATACGCGAACGAGCCAGAGCGTTTGACATCGGGGCCGTAAAGCTCTAACGTCTCTTTGGTTTCTTTGCTGAAGTCGGTCAACTCAGGAACGCTGGCTTGCATCTGGTAGGCCATTTCGTATTGAGCCATCCGCGTTTGAATCTCAGGGTCGCCGAATTCTTTGTGATGTTTCTCGTTGAGGAAGTTCAGATCGTCCAAGAGTGCCCGACGATCTTCCCGACTTAATCCGGCAGGGTCCGAGAGGTACAAAACGGGGTCGCCACTGCCTCGGAATTTCACCCCTTGATACTTCGAGGGAAGGAAACCAGCACTCCAGTAGTAGTCGTAGAATATCTGCCCGCACGAAGCCTCTTTATCGCGTGAGGTCATTGCAACGAACGACGGTAAATTCTTATTCAACGAACCAAGACCGTAACTGAGCCAAGCCCCTACGCTGGGGCGTCCGGGTGTCTCCGACCCTGTCAGGAAATAGGTAATCCCCGGCGAGTGATTCACCGAGGTTGAGTTCATCGATTTGATAAAGCAAAGGTCATCGACAATGCTGGCAGTGTGTGGCAGATATTCGCAGACCCACGATTCCGATTTGCCGTACTTCTTGAACTTGGGATAGGGCGGAAGAACCAGTTTCTTCGACCCCTGTGTCATAGTCGAAAGGCGTTGCTTTTTGTGGATCGATTCGGGGATTTCCTTCCCGCGATGCTTTTCCATTTCGGGTTTGTAATCGAACGTATCCAGATGGGGTGGAGCGCCATTCATAAACAGATAGACAACCCGTTTAGCCTTCGGCTTGAAGTGCGGCAAACCCGCCAACCCCGGAACGATATCGGATTCTTTCGGCCCTGCGTTAGATTCGGAAGCCAACAGGCTCGCGAGTGCTGCCGAACCAATGCCCAACGCCGACCGCGAGAACAATTCCCGACGGGTCTGCAACGATGCTAACGAGTTCCAAAGGTCCATAGGTCTCCTTTCGGGAATCAGGGTTCGGGGTTCGGGAAAAACTCAGACGCAAGACTAAGCGATCTTCGCACGATGTCTTTTGTCTTCTGCCTTTCCCGATGCCCGAACCCCGATTCCCGACCTCATTTCTTCTTTTTCTTCTTTTTGCGTTCTTCGGCTCGTTCGCGTGGGGATTTGCGGTGGCCGGTGTCGCCTTTTGTTTTGAGTTGGGGGCCACCCGGTGCGAGTGCCCCCATTTTGCCGAGGCTGGTCATCATGCGGATACGTTGCCACATCGACATATTCAGCATCTTACGCATAATCTCACGCATTTGCGAGAATTGCTTGAGGAACTGCGATACCTCTTGGGGTTGCACGCCGCTTCCTGCTGCAATGCGTTTGCGTCGGCTGTGTTCGATAATATCGGGGTCGCGTCGCTCCTGTTTGGTCATGGAGTCGATCATCCCTTGCATTCGTGTGAGGGCTTCTTCGGGGTTTTGAGTTTCGTCCATCATCTCGGACATGCCGGGGAGTGACCCCATCATATCTTTGATACCCATCTTTTTCAGGTTCATAAAGTACCCTCGGAAGTCGTCGAGAGTAAAGTCTTTTTCCCCTTTGGCAAGACGTTCGTGGCGTGCTTTCTCTTCTTCAGACATCTCGTTCTGAAGAGTTTGCATTTTGTCCACCAACCCCATGAGGTCGCCTTGACCCATGATGCGTTGGGCCATCCCCTCGGGGCGGAAGTTTTCGAGAGCTTGGAGCTTTTCGCCCATCCCGATGAACTTGATCGGCACACCCGTCACGGACTTCACCGAGAGGGCAGCCCCGCCGCGTGCATCGCCATCGAGTTTGGTGAGAATCACTCCGTTGAGTGCAAGGCGTTCGTTGAAGACTTTGGAGACGTTGGCAGCTTCTTGGCCGATCATGGCATCGACCACAAGGAAGACCTCGTCGGGTCGGACCTTCTTGTCGATCTGAGCTAATTCCTGCATCAATTCATCGTCGATCTGCAAGCGACCGGCAGTGTCGAGGATGATGACTTGAAGGCTATTATTCTTGGCGTATTGAACGGCATTCTGACAGACTGTAACGGGATCGGTCGATTCGGAATAAACCGGTACACCAATCTGTTCGCCGATGACTTTGAGTTGCTCGACAGCAGCAGGTCGTTGCAAGTCGGCTGCGACCAAAAGGGGACGAACACCTTCTTTTTGAAGACGTAACGCCAACTTACCGCAGGTCGTGGTTTTACCGGCCCCTTGTAGACCGCACATCATCAAAATGGTGGGACGATCTTTGTGTAGTTTGATACTGGGGTCAACCGGCCCCATGAGTTGCACAAGTTCGTTATAAACGATCTGGATAATTTGCTCGGAGGGTTTGGCCTTCGAGATGACATCCTGACCGATAGCTTGGGCTTCGACCCGTGCGATAAAGTCGTTGGTGACATTGAAATTCACATCGGCTTCGAGAAAAGCGCGGCGGACTTCCCGCATCCCTTCGCGGATGTTGTCGGCAGTGAGCTTCCCTCGCGTGAATTTATCGAGGGCCCCTTTCAACGCTTTCGAGATCGAATCAAACATACCAGATTTCTCGTAATGGTCCTTTCGTCAACTTCAAGTCCGCGAAGTATCGCCTAGCCCCCCATTCGCAGCTACGCTGCTCAAGGGCAGGGCTAGGCTATTGGTGGTACGCCCTATCGGGCTAAGCATCTGTTGTCTCTGGGTGAACCCTAAATGTTCCGGTTGCGGTAAGCTAAAAAATGCTTAGCCCGAATGGGCGTTTGCTTCGTGTAGCCTAGCCCTGCCCTTGAGCAGCGTAGCTGCGAATGGGGGGCTAGGCGATCTGGCGTGAACCCCAACCCGTCCCAATACCCAATTTGTTCGCCCTCAGCCCGCTTCAATGGTTCGGATGTAGGAAAGAGTACGTCGAAGGTCGTCTTTCTCGCTTCGGGCTTTCAAAAGACTTTCAACTCGGATCAGTAGCTCTTGTTGGTCTATCGGTTTGGTCAAGAAGTCGTCGGTACCGGCATCGATTCCCCGATCAATGTCGGAATGTTCGTCGAGGGCCGTAACCATCAGTATTCCGGTGTTGCGTGTGGCGGGGTTAGCTCGGATGGCTTTGCAAACGTCGAACCCGCTGAGTTTTGGCATCATCACATCGAGCAAAACAACGTCCGGTTGCCATTGGAGAATGGCGTTCTTAGCTTCCTCGCCGTTGGTTGCAATCTGAATATCGCAATCGAGGTTAGAGAGATAGGCTTCGAGTAAAGCCACCCCGCTCTCGTTATCGTCGGCAATTAGTATCTTCGGCTTGGGCACAAGGTCACCCATAAAGGAACAACGTAATAAGGTGCATTATAGGAAACACGACTGGGCTTGAATAGTCGCTATCTTGAACAGATTTGCTAGACGAGGTGCAGAAAACCAATCACGTTGGTCCGAGTACGGTGGGTTACTTGCCGGGTTCGTATTTTTGCAATTCGAGAACGATGTCTTGTCCGCCGATGGCGAAACTGAGTTTCACGATGCCAACGTCTTTGGCAAACCAGTAGGTGACGTTCGATTTAGCGCCGCCGACCTCAAGGTCTTTGGCTTCCACAACGAGGGTCTCGTACTCGCCTGCGGGGACTTTGATCTTGGCAGTTTTGGTAGTGAATTTACCTTTCAGGGCCTGGCCGGAAACTTTGGTATCGACCGACCATTCGTCTTTGTCTTTGGCGTCCCACTTGAAGAAGAGAACCGGTGTATCGGCTTTAAGACCGTTGACTTCGTGGCGGACGAGACCTTGTTCGGTTGCTCCGACTACTTCGACTGCGGTAGCTTTTCCACCGGCGGTTGTTTCGATCTTCCACTTACCGCCAGCATCGTCAACGATCTTCATCGCAAGCTCGCCACCGACGGTCTTATAGGTCCAAACGGCCCCTTTCTTAAGAGGGTAGTAGGGGGTCGATTTTGGTGTACCGGGGGCTTCTTGTGCCGAAAGGGTCAATCCAATAACGAACACCGAAAACAACACCGATCCAAACAAACGAAACATACTCACTCCTCAATTTCAGGATAGTTAGACCTTATACGCTTACCCCTTAATGTAGGTTCAGGGTTGACTACCGGCAAAGGGAGGTTCGGAAATCTTCTCACCCGCAAAGGCTTGTGCAACCTTTTTGCCGTCAAGGGCAAACTTGGCGTACCATGCCCCATCGATGGCAGAAGTGCTACGCCACCTGACTACTTTTTCTGTTTCCTTGCCTTGAGAAAAGTACCCTTCGGGGGTCACGGCAAACCATTCTTCGGCACTGATCGCCACAAGGGTTACGAGCACTCGTCCGGTTTCGGTTTCGATGACACGGGTTACCCCATCGGAACACCCGACGGCAACACGTTTCCCCTCTTTGCTAAACGCTCCACAGAAGACCGGCGAACGTATTTGGACCGTGCGAACCGAATCCATCAGTTTTGGGTTCCACAGGCGAAAGGTGCCATCGCCCCCGCACGAACCCATCATCGTGCCATCGGGACTGGTGATGAGTTCATGTACCCCGACATCGTGCCCTGCCGTGCGTTTCAGACGCTCACCCGTTGCACTATCCCACCAGTACAACGCCGGTTCCAAACCCGACGTTACGACCTTTGACCCGTCGCCGGAAATGGTCACCGCAAGCACATCTTGCTCGGTTCCAGAGACCGTGAGTTTGGCCTTTCCTTCTTTCGTGTCGATCAAACGTCCCGTGCGATCCTTGCTTGCAGTAGCGATCCAATCTCCTTTGGGGCTAAAGGCAACGGCGTGGACAAAGTCGGAATGCCCGTTAAAAGTCCACACGGATTTTTTCTCCTTGAGGTTATACAGGCGAACGGTCTTATCGAAACTACCTATCGCCAGTAGCTCCCCATCGGGATGGAAAGAGATGCTCGATACAGAATCGGTAAAGTCCGAGATCGTTTGTTGTAGTTTGAATTCACCCTCGCTGACCGAGAAAATACGGACTTCTCCGCGTGCTGAAGGTTGCCCGCCCCCGACGGCAAGTAAATTACCTTTTGGGCTAAACTTGAGATCGTTTACGCCACCCAGAACATTCGTCAGAACCTTGACGAGTTTCCCTTCCTTCAGGTTCCAGACTGCCACCTTTCCGTAAGACCCGACAACCAACATCGAAGCATCCGGAGAAAAGGCCACCCCTGCAACGGGCGAAAGAGGGCCAAAGGGTAGCACAGCTTCTATGGGTGTTGTTTGACCGGGTTTTGCAACAAGTTTCGGTAAGGGGTTCTTGGTAGCAATCACAATATCGCGTCGCTTTTTCGGTGTGATCGGTCCGGTATTCGTGTCGGTCTCGGTCGGCTTTGTCCCTTCTGGCAAACCGGCGTCGATCCAATTTTTGAGAATCTCGACAGTGGCATCGGGAAGGGGCGGAGCATCGAGCGGCATTCGGCGTGCGGGTTTCGGGTGACGCAGAATCGTGATGAGCAAACTTTCGTCGCTTTTCTTTCCCAGAACGGGAGCCGGTCCCCCTTTCTTGATGGCTTCAAGGGTATCCAGTGCAAGACCGGCAGAAACATCGACTTCCTTGATGTTCTTTTCGCTGTGGCAAACCGTGCAATGCTTCCGCATGATCGGGCGCACATCCTGCCAATACGTCGGCGGCGCAGCATCTGCAATGGGGGTTAAGGCAACCAGAAGAACCAACGGAGAGAAAAGTCGGTACAGCATAGGGAGATATTCTAACCCCCACCAGAGATGCAACAACCAGAAAAAAAGGATTTACTTTTTCGGTAACGAGTTGGCGTTGAGGAATTGCCAGATGGTCTCGTTGATGTTTACCTTTTCGCCCCAAAAGTGACCGAGGTCGGGTATCTCGACATATTTGACCGTGTGGCCTTCCTTTGTGTATTTGTCGCGGTTCTCACGGGCGAACGCAACGGGAAATATCTGGTCTTTATCGCCGTGAATTATCATTACAGGAAACTTTCGTTCCGAGTGAATGCCGAAAAGTGTCTGCAATCCCAACGGCCCTGAATGCGACGCAACGGCAGCGATTTGCTTCGAGCGTTCTTTCCCAACAAGGTGGGCAAAGTATCCTCCATTGGACATACCTAACACATAAACCCGCGCAAGATCGATAGGGTATTTGCTCGGAAGGTCTTTGAGAAGGGCATCGAACAGGGCAATATCTTTCTTAGTTTTGTCAGGGGTCAGGCCCCAACTTTTTTCAATCGCATCGGGGTAGACCAAGATAAACCCGTGCTTCTCGGCCGTTTCGTTGAGGTGCGTATATTTCGGCATTAGGTCTTTGCTATCAATGGCGATCCCATGATATGCAATCACAAGAGGGACCGAACTATCGGCAGTGACGCTCTTTGGAACAACTAAACGATAGTCCCGTTGAATGGTTCCCTTTGCTTCGTCGGGTACGCTGATCGACATCGAGGCAAACTCACCCGTTCGTAAATTCTGATAGTCGGGCTTTACAGGGACACTGGTGCTAACCGTGATAGCATTTCGATTACGCGGGTTGAACTTGCCGCAACCTTGCACGAACGCAACGACCAACAGAACGAAAAGGCCAAAACAACGAAAAGAGGTTTGCATAACCAACTCCGAAAGAGGCTACCTATTCGGACACCAAACGAAGGGTATTTATTCCCAGAAATGCGAAAGGTATTTACAAACGTCCCCCGTTACGCAAACTCTTGAAGTTCGTCGTAGAGGGCTTGCCATTCGTCTTCGGCGGCGGTGAGTTCGGCTTTGACTTGTTCGAGTTCTTGGCCGATTCGATTCAAAATTTCGTCGGTCTTGGCTTTCTCGAAGTCTTTGGTAAGGGACTTTTTGCGTTCATCGAGCGAAGCAATTTTCTTTTCGACGTTCTTTTGTTCTTTGAGAATATCCTTTTCGAGTCGTTTAGCGGGTTTTGCGGGAATGTTTTGACGCAGCACTTCGGCGGGGAGTTTCTTCTTCTCGCTTGCGGTCTCGCGTTCACCGGCTGCGATCTCTTCGTTGACCTTTTCCAAATAGGCTTCGTACTTACCGGAGTAATTCACAACACGCCCGTCACGCACTTCGATAACGGATGTGGCGACCTGCGAGGTAAAGTGGCGGTCGTGACTGGTGAAAATCACAGTTCCGGGGTATTCCTTCAAGGCTTCGATAAGGGCTTCGATAGTATCCACGTCCAAGTGGTTACCCGGTTCGTCGAGGATCAAGATATTATTCTTACTCAAGAGAATACCGGCCAAGCAAAGGCGTGCCCTTTCGCCCCCAGAGAGGACCGAAATTTTCTTTTGGACGTGTGACCCTTTGAATAAGAACGCCCCAGCAATGTCCAAAATCTCTTGCTCTTTTTTACCCGATGCTGCTTGGGTTCGGAGGTAATCTAAGACCGTCGAGGTTTGAGGTAACGTTGTGTAAACGTGTTGAGCATAGACCCCAATCTGACACCCGTGCCCCCAACGGACTTCTCCACTTAACGGTGCCAACGATTCGACAATCGTTCGCAAGAATGTGGTTTTACCTTGCCCGTTATCGCCGACGATGGCTGCCCGTGACCCGTGATCGATTTCCAAGCCAATATCACTGGCGATTTGCCGGTCGGGGTAACCAATTACTAAATCTTTGCAACGTAAGGCAATCCCCTTACGAGGTTCGATCATCGGTGCATTGAACCGTACGGTCGGTTCGTCGCCTTGAATCTCGACGAATTCGAGTTTTTCGAGCATTTTGCTTTTCGATTGAGCGAGTTTTGCTGTTGCTGCCCGTGCCCGATTGCGTGCGATGAAGTCCTCAAGGTGCTTCTTCTTGGTCATCGTTGCTTCGTTGGTTCGCTGATCCCGTTCGCGTTGTTCTTCAACGAACTTGAGGTAGGCATCGACCTTCCCCGGATACGAGGTGAGTTTACCCCGTGATAAACCGAGAGTGACATCGGTTGTCGAATTCAGGAATCCTCGGTCGTGCGAAACGATCAAACAACCGGCATCGTAATGACTTAAGAAATGCTCAAGCAGAATCTGCGTTCGCAAGTCCAAGAAGTTCGTCGGTTCGTCGAGGAGTAGTAGATTGGGTTCGTGCAGGAGTAATGCTGCCAGCTTCACCCGTGTTTGCCACCCGCCGGAGAGCTTCTGAATAGGACCGTTGAGGTAAGCCCCTTTGATCTCGAATTCGCCTGCAACCTCTCCGCATTTCCAGTCGGGCTGCCCGCTATCTCGCATCAGAAAATCGAGTGCGGATTCGTCTGGGTGAAAGGGATCGTGCTGACGAAGATATCCCAATTGAAGGTTCGGGTGACGGACGATCTCGCCGCCATCGAGTTCCTCTTCGCCCAAGAAGATTTTGAGAAGGGTACTTTTTCCGGCCCCATTTCGACCAACGAAACCAATTTTGTGGTCGTCGGTAATGGTGGCTTCCGCCTCGTCGAGAAGCACCTGATCGCCATAATGCTTCGAGGCTTTAACGATTTGCAACAACACTGCCATCGGTCGAATTCTTCCTACGGTCTAAAGAAAACATTATAGCAACCACCCAACCAGATGCAACAACCGAGGCTAATTCAGTAGAAGACCAAAAGGACATGAACGCAAAGACGGGTCTGGCAAAAAAATCCGGCAGAAGGCAAAGTCAGAAGGCAGTAACGCAGAGAACGCAGAGACGCAAAGACGCAGAGAAGACAAAAGACAGTGAGAAGAGTGGCTGCGGATAAACGCGGAAAAAGTCAGAAGTCAGAAATGCAGGATAAGAATTCAAAGTGGACCAAGATTTCCTTTTGTCTTCTCTGCGTCTTTGCGTCTCTGTGCCCTCTGCGTTCATGTCTTGTTGTCTTCCTGCACACAATTTACCCGTCGCGTTCGAGCAGGCTCATGCCGAATGCCTCTATCAATTCTGTAGCGATTTGGTCGGCGACGTTTCGCAGTCCGTCAGGGCCTACGTTGTAGCGTAGAATCTCGCCCCGAGAGGTATGCCCGCCCGGTTCCCAAATGCCGTTATCGTATTCGTGATAATAAAAATGGACCCGATCCACCCCGAGGCAGAAGGTCACATGAAATGCACACACTTCAAACCGTTCGCATCCCCCTGCAAAAACCATCCGCTCGCAGGCATCGGGAAAGAGGGACAAATACGCCCCCACCGGCAACCCGTACCCCCGTTCACATTGCCAATATCGCTCCGAGAGACGCCGAAACCCCCGCTTCTGCAACTCGCTGTACCATAACCACATACCCTCCTTCTCTTGTGTTCGAGTAACCAGCACAGAAATCATGCTGAATAGAAATTGATCTTACCCGTTTACGAATATGGACACAAGAGGGAATGTGTATGCAGAGCCAAAGTAGTATATTTCTTTAAGGGTGATCTTTCAGAATACCAGACAAGGAAATAAAAAGAATGATTGATTGCAATTTTAGCTTCTACCAAAAATACAAATTCCTCGATAAGTTTATGAGATATACAAACATTAGGCAATTGCAATAATTACTCAGAACTTTCTGAAACGGACTCGATTTTTTTAATTAGGATATTCGCAACTTCGTCAATTGAACGCTGTCGCAAGTCCAGATAACCCACATCAGTTGATAAACCGACTACATGGACATCATCGATTCGCAGTGCTAACAGATAGTCGTTCGTGCGCTTACTTCTTGCCTCTTTTCCAATCTCAAACTCGAACGAAGGCCAGTCTTTTTCAGGATATTCTTGAGAAAGAAATATCACCATAAACTGAGCTTCATTTGTGTAAACATCTTTTAATTTTTCCCTCAGATTCTTGCCCCATAAGTGATGTTGCTCATCAAAATCGTAAAAAACGGTATAGCCCCTCGCGTTGAGTATCTCCCGTAGTTTTTCAACTTTCTCGCGGTGTTGGCCAGCGAAAGAGAGTGCAACGTCCCAAGGGTACCGAGTTTTGCGGACTTTTACTGCCTTTTCGAGTTGGTCAAAATCCGTCAAACTGAGATATAAACGAAATGACGGATCTTCGATAGATATTGTTTTCGATGTTGGATCATAATACAAAGCGTCTGAAAGCCCCCGTTGCTGGATCACATCTTGTAGATTTCCGAGGCAATTATGAAGTATTCTTTTTTGCACGTTCTTTGGCATCGGTTTCAACACCTACGATTCTTGCTCGGAGTTCCTCCACAGGTATCTCACTTTTATCCAAAAGACAGACATTTTTGATTATTTGGAAATATGTATTGTGAACAGATGTGGCTTGCTGTTTTCCTTTCGCCATACCAATTACCTTATTTTGATATTTTCCACGATAGGACCGCAACACTCCATCCTTAATTTCATCCATCTGACATTCTATTCTTCTTGGTTGTTCCAAAGTAGAAAATACATCATTTCGTTGACAGGCAATCCGAGATATAATATGAATTGCTGAAGGAATTCCTTTTGCAGCCAACACAAAACGTTTTTTCGTTTCACTCTCGAAGGAAAAATTTAAAGCAGTCTCTCCAAGCGACACAATCTGGCCGATGAAATCGTTGTCCTGAACCTTCATTTCGTAAGGATCGTTTCGGATTCCCAGTTCTGAATCGATCTCCAACAAATGGTGGGCCGATTCAGCAATCCCAATAATTAGAACACGGATGCTTTTTTCGTGCCAAAGCTTTAACAATTTAGCAATTGAATCTCGAACTGGTTTTGTCAGGTGATGAAAATCATCAATTACCACTAACCCACAAAGCGCCAAATATTGAGTGACTTCCGAAGTGGTTGGCGAACAACCGAATTCAGTTGCAAAAACGTCTTCCCACAAATTTTTTTCGGAATGTGTTCTCCCCGACATCCAATGATAGTTCGCAGAACTGATTTTTGCCTTATCCAAGGCTTTACGAGCAAGAGTAGTTTTCCCGCAACCTGATGGACCGCACAGTGTGACGTGTTTCCCAAATGTCATCAGTGAACCAACTAAATCGGGGAATTCTTTAGGAGGAACAAAGGTAATAGCAGGAATTGCTGCTTCATTAAAAACATCTGAGAGAGTGTGTGTATTTGACATTGATAAAACTGACCTAATTTCGATTTACGGAACCTATGTTCTGTTGCCGGACTCTTCTAACAAGGATTTTAGAAATAATGATCTACCCGAAGGAAACGTTTTGATTTTTTCGGTGGATTGAACATCATTAAATACTATTCTACTCTAATACGAATTAGACACAAGATGGACATAAAAAAATTCAGACTATCCACCCTCTCCTCCCTCTACTTCGTCAGCACTGCGTCCAGATTGAGTAACACGTTTGCCACGACTGTGATTGCGGCGAGTTCGGATTCGGTGAGGCCGTTGGGGAGAGGGGTTTTGTTATCGCCTAGCAGGGCCTTTGTGGATTGGGCATCTTTTTGGAGTCTTGCGAGTTCCTTTTCGTATAGCCCTTTTACGGTTTTGAGTTGGGCTTCTTGGGTGGGTCGGCATAGGACGAGCGAGAGACCGTAGCTCAGTCGGGAGTCAACGGTTGTGCCCCCTTCTTTGGCGATGCGACGGGCCAGAGCTTGGGCAGCTTCGACGTAGACGGGGTCGTTTAGGGTGACGAAGGCTTGTAGTGGGGTGTTCGTGCGGATACGACGAACGGTGCAAGTTTCTCGGCTTGGGGCATCGAAGGTGGTCATTGAAGGATAGGGGATCGTTCGACGCCAAATCGTGTAAAGTCCGCGTCGGTATTTGTCTTCGCCCGTGCTTGTTGGGTAAGAGCGTTGCCCGTTGAAGGCGGCTTGCCACAGTCCACTCGGTTGCGGGGGATACACGCTCGGCCCACCTAATTTGCCGGACAAGAGTCCTGAGAGGGAAAGGGCTTGGTCACGCACTGTCTCGGCTTCGAGTCGGAATCGTGGGGCCCGTGCAAGCCATTTATTCAACGGGTCTTTTTCGAGGTGTTCGGACAGAACCTTCGACGATTGTTTGTAGGTCTCGCTCATCACCAACATCTTGATAAAGCCTTTTGTGTCCCACTTCATGCGGATATATTCGGTGGCAAGCCAATCGAGTAACTCCGGGTGCGAGGATTGCTCGCCTTGAATGCCGAAATCTTCTTCGGTTTCGACGAGCCCCTTACCGAATAACAAGCTCCACCAACGATTTACTGCCACCCGTGCCGTCATCGGGTTCTCTTCCGACATGATCCATTTAGCAAGGGCAAGGCGGTCGAGCTTCCCGTCGGGGGCTTTGTGGAAGGCAGTGGGCAACCCTGCGGTGACTTCTTCGCCGAGGTTGAGGAAGTCCCCTTTAATCATCAGTTTTGTTTTACGCTGTTTCCCTTCGGCAAGCTCTTGCATGATCGGGATGGTGGGGACAACGGGCTTTTCCTTTTCAAGTTTGGCAAGCTCGTCACGCAAGGCTTTTCGTTCGGGGGCTATCGAAATGTAGTGGTCGTTAATGGTCTTGGTGTGGGCAGGGGTTCGTTGAGCAACGGGAACCGCAAGGGCCATGCGAACCGGTGCAGGCACGCTCAAACGATTCGCAAACGATTCGCTAATACCCGTTACAGCAAAGGTTCCATTTCCGGTAAGAGACATCGTGAATGGGTCCTTGCTGAAGGCCAACGGTTCGGCAAAAACAAATACGCGAGAACCATCTGCTTCGAGATAGGTATCAGCAATCGAAGGACTTCGAACACCGTTCGGCGTAAATGAGATCGAGGGGCGGGGAACGGTCTTGGATTCGTTTGACCAAATGAGGTTTCGTTTCTCGTCGAGGATCGAGATTTTGTAGCGGTTCAACCGGTCACTTGTCCCCCCGTCTGTACGATTCCAAAGGGTGATTTTGTCGATATTGGTCAAGGCAGGAAGTTCGACTTCCCACCACGGGTTGTTTTCTTGGCCGGTGTGGGAGACCGAGTTTTTAACGAAGTATTCGCCGTTGGTTTCTCCATCGATTGCGCGGGCAGCATCGCCCCCGTAGTCGGTACTGGATTGCTTGGCTTTCCCTTTTCGGGCGACATTTTCAGTACCGTTAAACACTTGCACTTCCGCGAGTGCCAACCACAATTTCTCTGCACTATTGGGAACTTCGACACGGACAAACTTACCTTGCGTAGGCTTGTCGGTCTTGCCAACCGTAAGTGATAATTTATCGGGTAACGCATCCTTTCCGAGTTGTTGTAAACGCACACCCGTCAGGGCAGGGCCATCGAATAACCCTTCGATAGTGCCGGTTCCCTTGAGTTCCCACTTGTCATGATTACGGGTAATTCCGGTGGACTTGGTCACATCGAACGACATCCCCTTGAGGATGGGTGCAAGAGATTTTTCCCATTGAACCCGTGCGATTTCGATTTCGGGCGAATTGGCTTCGAGCTTCTTTTTCAACTCCAAGATTTTCGCTTCGGCAACCTTGATCTTTTCTTGTGTCTCCGTGGTCGGCGCAGGCATGGTCGGGAATTCGTCGCCCCGGTCGCTGTCTGCGGTCTGGTTGAAGATGGCATAGAGGCGATAGTATTCCTTTTGCGAAATGGGGTCGAACTTGTGGGTATGGCATTTGGCACAACCGACGCTCAATGCCATCCACACTTGGAACGTCGTATCGGTACGGTCTTTAATTGCGACTACGCGATACTCTTCGTCGTCGGTTCCCCCTTCGGTATTCGTTTGAGTGTTACGATGAAACGCGGTTGCGATCTTTTGTTCAATCGTCGGGCTTGGTAGTAAATCGCCCGCAAGTTGCTCGATTGTGAATTGGTCGTAGGGCATATTTTTGTTAAACGAATCGATCACCCAATCGCGGTAACGCCACATATTCAAACGCAACGGGTCGGAGCCATATCCTGCCGAGTCGGCATAGCGTGCAAGGTCAAGCCATACGCGGGCCATACGTTCGCCATAGGCATTATCCTTCAGGAACAGATCGACCATCTTTTCATAGGCGTTGGGCGAAGTGTCTTTGCTGAAGGCTTCGACTTCTTGCGGAGTTGGTGGAACCCCTCGAAGATCGATACTCAGACGACGAAGCAAGACAAATTTATCGGCTTCCGGTGAAGGTTTGAGATTCGCCTTCGTGATTGATTCAAAGATAAATTGATCGACCGGATTTTTATTCCAACGGGCATCGCTGACCTTTGGAGGTGTCGGGCGTGTGGGTTTTACAAAGGCCCAATGCGGTGCATATTCCGCCCCTTGATCGATCCATTTTTTCAGAAGGGCAACCTGTTTCTCGGTCAGGGGTTCGCCAGCCTTTTTGGGAGGCATCGGGCTTTCATGGTCGGTGATTCGTTCAAGTAATCGGGATTTCGCCTGATCCTTCGGAACAACCGCAGCCCCTTTCTTGCGAGGAGCCGTCGCATCCGCAAAGGTATCGAGTCGCAGTTGTGCCGAGCGATGCCCCTCATCCGGCCCATGACACGCAAAACAATTCTTCGACAGAATCGGCTTGATATCACGGTTATAATCGACCTTCTCTTGAGCAAACGAAACGACAGGGGACACAAAGACCCCAAGAAGCATGAGATACGAAAACCGCATAGAATCTCCACCAAAGGGGGGATAGGAGGGATAAGAGTAGTTTACCAAAGCCGAGGCGATAAGGGAAGGAGGATTGCAGCGGGAGCGGGGAGGGGATATAGTGGAATGAATAGAAGGATGTGGTATTACAAACTCACCTCTAAGTTCTAACATCATCTTGGAAATGCTATGAATGACAAGCAAGTTTGGTTCGTGACAGGTGCCGGTCGTGGAATGGGTGTTGATATTGCAAAAGCAGCACTTGCAGCAGGACATGCTGTTGTTGCGACGGGTCGAAATCCCGACACCGTTGCCAAAGCAATCGGTGAGTCCGACCAATTACTTGTTGTTAAACTCGATGTCACCCATCCCGAACAAGCCAAAGATGCGGTCGTTTTAGCCGTCGAAAGATTTGGTCGAATTGATGTCCTCGTCAACAATGCTGGTAATTTCTACGCAGGCTTCTTTGAAGAGTTATCCCCAGAAGATTTTCGAGCGCAGATCGAAACCAATCTGTTTGGGCCAGTAAACGTCACACGCGCGATCCTTCCTATCATGCGTAAGCAACGTCGCGGACTTGTTGTAACAATCTCCTCGACTGCTGGCATAACGGGGCAGGCATTCGTTTCGGCTTACGCAGCGGCCAAGTTTGGCGTTGAAGGTTGGATGGAGTCTCTTGCCCCCGAAGTTGCGCCATTCGGCATTCGGACAATGTTAGTGGAGCCGGGGTTCTTCCGCACCGAATTACTCACAGACGAGTCAACTAAGTGGCCCGAACCATCAATCGAAGACTACGCCGAGAAGACTCAAGAAACGATTGCTGCTTGGAAAAAGATGAGCGGGTTGCAAGGGGGCGATCCAGCCAAACTTGCGACAGCACTCATCTCGCTCGCAAGCCAAGACGAACCACCCGTTCGCTGGCCTGCTGGTGCTGATGCCGTTAGCACCTTCGAGCAAAAAGCACGCGACCTTCTGGCCCAAGCGAACGCCAACCGAGAACTCTCCTCATCGTTGGGATACGAAGAAAAGCAATGATATTTGCTGTTCAGAAGGTTTCAAGTCTATTTGATCTCTGGGTTATAATCGAAGTATCTTGAGCAAATAAAACGAGAGTAGAAAATCCCACAAAAACCGTATCGACTCTCCACCAAAGGGAGGATCGGAGGAATAAAAGCAGCCAATCAAAGCAAAGGCCAGAAGGGAAGGAGGATTGCAGGGGGAGCGGGGATGGGATTAGCGAAGTCGAGTGAATTGCGAAGAATAGAAGTAACTCACCAAAATCTTGTACCTTCATGTGAAAATACTTGTTTTCTCGTTCTGAGACGCTTACCGTGAATTTGAGGGAATGCAGTTTTGCGTTTCTTGCATATAACTTTACCGAGGGTGCAATGAATCTGGTAATTGATACAGAGGCGGTGATAGCGGTTCCATTTCCGATCCCCGGTGCTACCCCTGACGGAGTTCTTGGCAAATTAATCAACGTCGATCCATCAAAAGGCATGATCACGACGATGATTCGTATCGAGCCGGGGGCACGTATTCCAGCACACTTCCACCTTCAAGGAGCCGAGGCACATTTCGTGGTGTCTGGTGATTTCATCGAAAACGGAGTCTCATACGGACCGGGTACATTCTTTACCCATCCCAAAGGAGCCATTCACGGTCCTCACGAATCGACGACGGGGTGTTGGATACTGACTGTTCAAGAGGCTTTTGTCGATCCAACCAACCCAGACTTTCACCTTGCGTGACAAACCCCAATCTTTGCGAGATGCAGATACTGAGATTCTTCTTTTTTGGATTCCGCGAAGCCCACTTCGGACATTTTCAAAGAGGGCAACGGGGATCACCCATCTGCCAATAAAAGGCCAATTGTTTGAATAACCGACACTTCGCCGATTTTCTCGAACGACTCGAAGCAGGCATTTCCCATGTTGAGGAATGGTCGAGTTTTCTCGTCATGCACTACCCCGATGATTTTCTCGAAGAAATACGCCGTAATGTTGTACGATTGAGTATCGGTGAATTGGAATATCCGCTCGATTCAGACGAAGGGCGACAGTTATTGCGAGAGTGGGCGAGTATGCTGCGAACAGCGAGAAGTAAAACATGACTGATTATCATCAACTAACCATCGACTCTCTTCATTTGATTGTAAAAATAATGGACGGTCTTAGCGAGGTCGGCCCCAACTCTTACAAATTCGATGCAATGACAGCGTCCGTTATTTGGTACGATGAACTTCCCGAGCGACGGGGTTCCGCGCTCGATTGGGGGTTGCGTCCACTTTTCGGATACCGAGGAAGCCTAATACTTAGTGAACCTGATTTGAGCTTGGAGCCTTACTGGTTGCTCGGCAAAGAACTTTTTCCAAACTGGGTTGGGTTTCGGCCAGAAAGGTGCGTTCCCAACCCTGAACTTGCAGCTTTTATTAGGGAGCAAATCGCACTCGAAATAGCTTCATAAAAGACAAGATAAAAGGGAATCCCTATGGGAATAAGCCTGAGTGTCCTGTTGACCAAGAAGGTCAAGAATGCCGACTTTGATAATACCGATGGGTGGCTTCTTTACAATTACTCGCGGGAACTGGACGAGATATGTGAATCGAAGGGGCTTTGTCCTTTGTTTTCGTCGTTTATCTTTGATCCCGAATCGATGGAGGAGCCACCCGAAGGCGAATTGCTGGAAGAGACTTACTACGATCCGAAAGAAGGTCTCAAGGTTGTTGCGGGTTTGATCGAAGCGATTGAATTACCCAAAGGTAAGGCAAGAAAAAAAGTCGATGAACCCGAAGAACTTATCGACGATCTCAAAGAACTCGAACGTTGTTTGGAGCTGGCACTTAAAGCAAAGGTCAAATTCTGCTTGCTCACCTACTGACCGCGATAATTACACAAACCACTTCAACCACTCGGAGCGGTAATGTCGTCCACAAATCAAACAAACCACATAATTTCCTATCCTAATCCCCACGATCCCCTCTTTAGCCGAGTGAACAACTGATGAGCGAGTTAGCCGAGTTTTTGGTGTCGCGTGGGTATTTGCAAGTGCCTTTGACTCGGAGTGGGGTGGGACATTTTCACACGGCGGGGACGCTGAATGGGCGTCCCGTTGAAGTGTTGGTTGATACGGGGGCTGCTGCAACCGTTGTGGCGATGTCGGTGGTTCAGGAACTTGGCCTGCAATCGGAATGGATCAATAAAGAGGCAGGCGGGGCGGGTGGAGCGCTCGATCAATTTCGGATTGATGGGGCCGTTCTCAGATTAGGCGAGTTTGCTCCTCGGGTGCGAGCATTCATCGGGTTGGACTTCGAGAATATCAACGTCCCCCTTCGGGCACAAGGCTCCAAAGAAGTAGACGTGATTCTCGGTGTCGATGTATTCGATGCTCATGCTGCCGTAATCGACTATCTCAGCCAATCGCTATTCTTGAAAATGGTTGTGGTCGGTCACTGACACGACTAAAACACCCAAGCCAATTCGCGTGTAGACCATCTCACTTACCAATGAGAAAATCTCTTGAAGATGTGAGGCTCCCCTTGAGCTTTCATAATTAAAGAGTAATGTAATCCCTAGAATATACGACTGTTCGTTAAATCCTCACCAATTCAGCAACGGAACAAATAATCGATGTATCTCAATCCAGAACATTTTCCATTCCTTGCCGAACTTGAATCGAAATGGGAAGCCATTCGAGACGAGTATCTTGCCCTCCGAGAAGATATTTTCGATCCGTGGGTTCAGCGAGAATTGCACGGAGGGGGGTGGACAGTTTTTGGATTATTTGGTCTTGGTCAGCAGATTCCGGCTGCGTGCGAGGCATGCCCTCACACCGCGAAGGCCATCTCGCAAATACCGGGACTGACTTTGGCTGGGTTCTCACGACTTGCTCCGGGTGCCCACATTTATCCGCACGTTGGTTACTCTGCGGAGGTATACCGTGTCCATCTCGGGCTTATTGTACCCGAGGGTTGTCGAATGAGGGTTGGTCAAGAAACTCGGGCATGGCAAGAGGGTAAATGTTTCGTGTTTGACGACACTCAAGAACATGAAACATGGAACGAATCGGCACATCCTCGCGGGGTCTTACTGCTCGACTTTCTGCGACCGGGTATCGAACAACAGGATGTTGACGGGGTTCCTGAAAATGTCAAAGAGTACGGGGCAAAATTGTTCGGTGATTCCGAGAAAGGGTCTGAAGGCAAGCCATGATACCACGACTTACGATTGCAATTGCCTTGTTTGTGGTTGCGGGTTGCACGAAAAATTCACTCCCGCTTGAAGGGACGAGTTGGATCGATTCGGTCGGGAACCGAAAATTGACATTTAATACCGACGGGACATTTACCCTCGAACAAATTCTTAGAAAACGGACATCGGAAGGGACTTACCGAACGAATTCCGACACCCTAAGTTTGAAATTCAAGGGCACAGCAATCTGGGACCCCGGTACAAATTACGGCTACCTTGTTACACTTTCAGGAAACAGCATGACACTCCGACAAAGTTCCGGTGATGGGCCTGCCTTAACAACCCAAGGCGAAATCATCAATCTTACCCGAGTGCCATAAACTTTGCTTGCTTCACTGTCCGTAGTATACAAGTATTTCACCCTAACCATCGAAGAATACGACCATGCTGTCCAAAGACAAAAGAAACGATTTATCTTGCAGTGTCAAATGAATGACTGGTCTTGTTCTAACATAATTTGATGGCTAATATAATCGTGGGACATTCATCAAGTGTGTTTTACCAACACCCATCTTCTCAACCAAAAAATCGCGTGAAAACATGTGTCTCGTAGTGTTGTGGGTTGGATCGCAGGTGTTGCAATTGTATTTTGGTATCCTTGCTATTCGCCAACAACCTGATGCAAATAATGGTCGAAGGCTTACTTCACTCACCCTATCCGGCATCGCTTCGATGCTACCGTTTTTCACTTTACTGCTATTCCTATTTGTGTTCGTAATTGGTGGATCGTCCAATGTCGCTCAACGTGCTGGGCAATCGGGGATGGACCTTTGGGGGTTGTGGTTTGATCTGTGGCCTTTGCTTTATTTTGGTAATCCGCCGGCATTTTTCGTTGTGTGTTTGGCAGCACTTTTACCTCCATATCCCCCAAATCGTTGGCATTCCTTCGCAAGTCGAGTTTGTGCAATCTTTGCTGCTGGTTTTGCTTGGTTTATTGTCGTCATGTGCTTTCCCGATGCGTGAAAGCGTTTGAATTCTTCTTACCGGAGGAAATGCCTTTGCGTTTTGCTTTTATCTGTCAAGATTCACACGGTGGGGTGCAGCCTTACGCAGCGTTGGCCGTGGGGTTACGTCGTGTGGGGCATGAGGTGTGTCTTGTTGCGCCGGAGAACTATGCCCGTTTTGTTCGGTCGCACAATCTTCCTTTTTCGCAATTAACGGGCGATGTGCAAGCCTTTTTGAAGAGCGCCGAGTTTGCAGCCGTCGCAGCGAAAGGATTCCTTGCGGTGCAACGTCTGGCGGTTCGCAAAGCCTCGGAGCTTGTCACACAATGGATGACCGAAGCTCTCGAAGCATGCCGTGATTGTGATACGATTGTTGCAGGAATCGGGGGGCACGGAATCGCCGAAGCGGTTGCGGAAAAACTCGGCTGTCGATATATCCAAGCCCATCTGCAACCGCTCACACCAACGGGAGCTTTTCCCGGCCCTCTGGGTCCGAGTTGGCTTTCGCGGTTGGGTCAATCGGGGAATCGTCTGGGTCACCAGATCACACGCCAGATGATGTGGCAGATGTCCCGACCCGCCACAAACAAAGCACGCCGAACCGTTCTTGGAATCCCTTCGGCTCCGTTTTGGGGACGTTTGGGTAAGCCCGACGGCTCTCGCTCGCCGGTCCTTTATGGGTATAGTCGTTACGTTCTTCCACACCCACGCGAGTGGGGAAATTCCATTCACGTTACGGGCTATTGGTTTCTCGATGGGGCCGGCACATGGTCTCCCCCGACCGAGTTGCAGAACTTCCTTGATGCTGGTTCGCCCCCTATCGTTGTCGGGTTCGGGAGTATGTCGGATCGAGATGCCGATGCCACAGCTAAACTTGTGACCACTGCCGTCCAAAAAGCGGGTGTGCGTGCGGTGTTGCTTTCGGGTTGGGGAGGAGTGCGTTCCACCGACCTCGGCCCTTCGGTTTACCCAATCGAATCAGTCCCACACGATTGGCTCTACCCGAAATGCTCGCTTGTTGTGCATCACGGTGGAGCAGGCACAACGGGTGCCGTCTTCCGTGCGGGTCTCCCCAGCGTAGTAGTCCCGTTCACTGCCGAACAACCCTTCTGGGGCCGACGTGTCGCCACACTCGGATGCGGACCAAACCCCATTCCTCGCAAGCGTCTCACCTCTGATAATCTCGCAAAGGCAATCCAAGAAGGTCTACAAGAATCGATCCGAAAACGGGCAGCAGAAATGGGCGAGCTTGTCCGCACGGAAGACGGTGTAAGGGACGCGATAGGGTATTTACTGGGGTGAGGGGATTCGCTACCTTTTGAAGTTGCGTTGACAGGAATGGGAGTGCGGTAAAAAATTACACAATGGATAGTTGGAAACATAGGAAATGGCGAAAACGGAACCGAAATTTTTAGCCCACATGCGCAAGCAGTGGGGCGGAGGCAGCAATTTTTACGGTTTCCCAAAAGAAGCCAAAATATCAGGATTGGGTTCTTTGGGAAGAATTAAATTCATCGTGTTTTGTAGGGTTTGATGAGTTTTCGGAAATTGGGAATAGTCGCTGCCTCCGTCCCACTGCTTGCGCATGTGGGCTAAGGAAAACAGCTTCGCTCTGATTATCTTTCAACCTTTGGCGTAACTTCAGGATGCCCGCCCCTACTTAATCGCTTTGCCTAAATCGGCGAGTAACGCTTGCAAGGCGTCGCCGGCTTCTTGATACTTTTTGCGAATGGCGAGTTCTTCATCAGTTTCGGCGGGGATCATCGACAGGGGTTTGATTCCTTCGGCGAATTTCTCCGCGACCGTTACCCCAGAGAGGAACATCTTTCGTAGGGTGTATTTGTCGCCGTTCGTTTGGCAGACTTGGAAGCACCTTTTGGCTTCGCTGATCTTGTCGGTAATTTCCTTCGGTGTTTCGAGTTTGGGCCACGTTTCGTAAATGAACTTACGGGCAGTGGCGTGGGCGGCGTCTTTCTCTTTCCAATCTTTGTTGATCTCTTCGACAACTTTGATAATCTCGGCTCGGACCGGTTCATTCTCCATCGTCTGTTTGAGTGCCTCGTCATACTTGGTCAAGGCTTGCGGAATGTCAGCTTGCTCAACGAGTAACTTCGCTTCCAGCAAGAGGGTTTCGACTTTTTTACGACGGGCAATCGTGTCAGGATCGTTTTCCAATCGCACGACTTCTTTGAGTTTCTCGGTATGCTTGGCAAGGTCGAGGATACGGGCATCGAATGCATTAATCTCGGAATCGCATGCCTCAAACGAACCCATAAAGCCGTCGTCTTTAGCTCGGTTTTGCAGGCGTTCGAGATCGCTTTTCAGCAAGTCGAGTTGTACCTTTTGCGATTTCAATGCCGTCTCCGCATACTTCAGAGCTTCCGCACGATCCTTTCCTTGCAAGCCCTGTAGCTCTTCAAAACTCTTATTCTGGATGATCCGCTCGGTACGAATACGGGAAACGAAATCGTTCATCACGTCAGACCAACGGGCACGCTGTTCGACCTTCGGGTCAAGGCTGACCTTTCGCACCAGTACGTCGCCTGTCACTTCGATAGGTATCCGAGCAAGGGGGGTGTCACCCGTTGTCACCAGAACATAGCCTAAGCGGTCGAGCTTCGCACGCGAGGTAAATAGCCCCGGTTCGCTTTCGGTCATTTCGTCTTCGGGTTTGGTCAGGTCTGGGTATTGTTCGGCACGCACACGGACACGCAATTGCCCTACCCGAAAAGGTTGCCCAGACGGGTCTGTGAGACGTAACTTGAGGACGCTATTCTCGGTCGGGATTTTCACAAGCCGATAACTCACTTGCGGCGATTCCTTTGCAAGGGTGTTCTTGTAGCGATTGAGAATTTTCGCGGATATCTTCGACCCTTCGATGTCGCCCATCAGTTGAACGAGCATTCCATCGACCTTTGTGGCAACGATATTCGGCGGAAGGGGTTTTTCTCCTTTGGGGGCCTTTGGAGTGACCTTTCGTAGTTGAACGACGGCGAAGAGATCGCCTTTTTTGGCAAACTCTTTCAGCGAGCCTAACTCGTATCCTTGCAAGGTTACTTTACCCTGTTCGCCTGTAATCTCGATGGCACCAAGTAAACCAAATTCGTTCAATAATTGGTTCAGGGTTAAACGAACCAAAAGTTTGCGGTCCGGCGTGCTATTGGTCAGAATCGAAGGTGATGCCATCCCGATACTCTCATCCCATTGACGTGACCGCACTTGAAACTTTCCTTCGACAAAGTTGATTTCCACGAAGTGAAGTTTGCGTGTCCCGTTACTCGGGAAGGTTCCATCCAGTGCCGACAAACCCTTTTCCGAAACGGCTTTTGTGACAGGGGTTTCCGCCAGTTTACTTGCTTCGACCACTTCGATTTTAGCAATCTCACCCAGCGAAAGTTTCAGCGACTGTTGAAGCTCACGGGCAAAGGTTTCTTTATAGCTTGCAGAGAATTGCGACGACTCACCCCATTGCAGTGCCAATGTCCATTCGTAGCGTGTCTTCCCGAAGTCCTGTGCCGATGCAGTGACCGGTAACGCAAACAAGCCACACACCAAGAGCAAGATCAATCGCACGGGTCACCTTTTGAGGTAAGACGATAGGCAAAGTATATGCTATGCTAAGTGGGTAGAATAGGTGTGGATTTGGAACGGAGAAAAGGGAAAAAAGCGAGCCGGGAACGTAAGTGACCGGTGTTTACCCAGCGCAACCACTGGCGTTATTGTCAACACCGGTCACTTACCAGTAGTTTTAAGTGAGCGATAAAGTCGTAAGTTCTGACAGAATAGCGAGTTCGGCGACCTGCCTTTCCCCTCTCCCCTCGTGGGAGAGGGGCAGGGGTGAGGGGGCAGACTATGGGAATACCCAGAAGGGATACAACACCCAGAGACCTGTTTTTTGGGTCTTGTGGTTGTGTGTCTTTTCTGGCAAGTCCGTGAGGTCAACCCCCTCACCCCTGCCCCTCTCCCTCGAGGGGAGAGGGGAAAGACACCGCAAAACCCCTGAGTTTCTCGGAAACTTTGAGTTGGCCGATCACTTAAAACTACTGTTACGTTCCCGGCTCGTGGCCTTTCTGGATTGACCTCCTTCTTTCCACAACACCTATTCATCTGTAACTACCCGCAGTGGGGTCAGGCTTGTGGATCGTCTTCCGTTTACCGCTCGGTTCTATGGCGTGGCGACATTCGCCTTCTTGCTGTTCATTTTGTACGGCAGTTTTGTCCCGTGGCAGTTTCGCAATACCCCGCTCGAACAGGGTTTAGAAACATATCGGGCAGCGATGACAAAGCCGATCTCCTACGATTCCAAGTCGGACTTCCTTGCGAACGTCATGCTCTTTATTCCGCTTGGGTATTTGGCGCTTGGGGCATTCGCAGTGGATCGCAAGCCCCCTCTGGTTGCGGTGTTGCTCTTACCTGCGTATGCGCTTCTTTCGGCAGGCATCGAATTCGGACAGGTCTGGGCCGATGCTCGTTATCCCTCGGTAAACGATGTGGTTGGTGAAACGATTGGCGGGATAATTGGCTCGGTGGTCTGGTTGGTTGCAGGTCAGCCGATCAATAACCGGTTACGTTCTGCGTGGATGGGAATGGGTCCGGGTGAATGGGCCGTGAAACTCATTCCCCCTTATGTGATTCTGATTATTCTCCTTCAAGGGATGCCTTTCGATCTCACGATCAGCCCCACGAAATTGAAGGAGAAATATCAAGTAGGGCTTCTGGCAGTTGCTCCCAAAGTGGATACCGAGCTTCTCGAAAAACTTCTGCGACTGGTTGTGTATTTTTGGCCGGGTGGCGTGTTGGCAGCGAATCTCCCCTCGAGAGAGTGGCGTAACTCGGCGGGTCGCGTGTTTGGCTTGGGTATTCTCTTGGCACTCGCCGTCGAAGGGGTGCAACTCCTTGTTGTGAGTTGTGGAACCTATGCCTCGGACGTGATCCTTGCAGCATTGATCGTGTTGGCGTCGTGGGCCAAGACCCGTTGGCTTAACCTTGAGTCCAAACAGGTGCGGGCAGGCTTTCTGGTGTTGTGGATTGGGGTACTTGCGGTTGCAAGCTGGCTCCCGTTTGATGGCACGCCTGCACTCTGGAAAGAACGCTTGCACGAAATGAAACTCGTCCCCTATGCCGACTACTACGAAGGTGATTATCTCCGTTCGTTCGACCGGATTTTGCAAAAGGTGATTCTGTTTATCCCCATCGGCTTTTTTGTCGGCAGGGTCCGCTACGGGATACTTGTGGGGGCTTTTGTTGGCGTCGGTATCGAACTTGGTCAAGCGTTCCTCAGTGCCAAGCATCCCGTTTCGGTAAGTGATGTGTGCAACGGGATTGTCGGAGGGGTCATCGGTTCGTTATTGACACGGCAATTCCTCGATAACTCTCGACTTGCCCAACAAGGTTTCCGCTACAACACCCCTGCAACCATCCCAGAAGCGATGCCCGTGCAATACGCCCCGATATCTGAAGCGATTCCCGTTGTTACTACCCCGCTACCTGCTCCCGTCGCTCCACCCGCTCCCGTTCCGGTAGCTCCGGTAGTCGCCTCGCCGCCACCTCCCGCAAGCAAACCTCCCGCAAGCAAACCTCCTACCTCGGTTCCGGTTGTGTTTCCGCCGGGCGCATCCCCTTTTCCGCCGGGCGCATCGCCATACCCGTCATTCCTTCCCCCGCCGAAAGAAGAATAAACGCCCCACACGCCAACGGGTTTCCCGACAAAAAAATGGCGTGGGTGTTGCTGTTCGGGTTTCATTTCGGAAGATAACAAGGTTCCCCGCGACCATGAGGAAGCCGAGTGCTGCCCCCGCCACTACCTAGACCAAATCAGCCAGACCCCGACGATTACGATCAACGATCTCGGTCGGGAAGGATGCCCCCACGATCAGCTTCGTCACGTCCCACTCGCGAGGGCGATGCTCCTCCGCTTCCGCCCTCTCGAAAGAACCGGTACAACCAGGGGTGGGGGAATGCCCTTTTCCGTTGGGAGCTTCTTCGAGCTGGTCGGAAAATTAGCTTTCTTGCCATTGGTCGATTTATCTTTGGCGGGATGTTGCTTATCGCTATGTGGGCTTTGTGGTCGGCCCAATATGAGAACGGCACGGCTTTCAAGGGTGATGCTACCCAAATCCAGAAAGAGCTTGCCGACTTCTCGCGTAACTTCTCGATGACGTTCTTCCTTGTTCAACAAGTGATCGTTTTACTAATCACACCGATCTTCGTTGCAGGGGCCGTGTTCGAGGAACGAGAAACCCGCACGGGTGAAGTCTTGCTCACAACCGACCTCACCCGCAAAGAGATATTTCACGGCAAACTCTGGGCGCGTGCCCTTCAAGTATTGATGGTTGTCGCTGCCGGTGTGCCGATCTTGGCCCTCACACTCCTTTGGGGGGGGGTACCCATTGCAGGGATGATTATTTGCTACCTCACGACGCTTTGCACAATATGCACCGCAGCCGCCATTGCCGCCGCAGTGAGTGCCGATGCCGAAACACTCCGAGGAGGTATTTTTACGGCTTACGGGTACATCTTCGTTGTTGATGTGTTGATCTTCCCCGCTTCGCCCTTTGCGGTGATTGCATTGCAACTGGGGGGCGATGTTCCGGGCCTCTCGTTCTGTCCGGGCTTCTTTTTCCTCATCGTGCAACCGTTAGTTCTTTTCTTTGCCCTTCGCTACGGGCTTCGCTGGTTACGCCTTGCCATGCTTCGACAACGCAAACGAGTGACGGAACTGATGGCAACCCAACTGCAACGATTCCGCCCCCGTATCTGGGAAAAACGCCCCCTTCTCTGGAAGGAAATGTACGTTGCAGGTCGTGGCGAAGCGGTCGGCGAAGTCTTGCGAATTCTACGTTGGTGGCTCATTGGTTACGCCATTATCTTGGTGATGATCCTCCTCGGCGATGGTTACCCTATCGGCTGGCTTGGCAAGTGGGGGGTGCCGATAACCTTGATGTTGGTGATGACAAGCACGGGGTTGTCTGCAGCTTCGACCATTGCACGCGAACGCCAAAAGCTCACCTTGATTGACCTGTTTATGATCCCCGGCGGGCGACGTGAAATTCTCAAAGCCAAATGGATTGGTGCATTCTTCAAAGGAACATGGCCTGCGATTGCGTTGCTGTTCGTGATTGTGATTTCGATCTTCAACGGAACATCGATTATTGCGATACCCCTCTTGGTTATCGGTACGTTTGTCTTTGCGGTATTCTCGACGACGCTCGGTTTATGGCTTTCCGTCAAAACCAAAAACGGCCTCACTGCAACAACGGCTTGGATGTTGATTATGAGCCTCGGTATTTGCGGAACGCTACTCATGGCCGATGCAAGTAGCTCCAAGACCGTCGATGTTTACACAAACAAACCGATCCGCGTCTATCAAGATTGGACCCGCGTGGTTAATCCTGCAATGGGGATGGCAGCCCTCGCGGTCGAGAACAAAGCAGCACGGGTCGAAACAGGCCGTTCGAGTATCCCGATTCTGGACCACATCGTACCGGGCGATATGGAGCAAGCAGGTTGGGCAAGTTTAGGGCTACTCGCTTACAGCGTAGTTTCGCTGTTAATGTGGTGGAGCATATGCCGTCACTTTGAACGCGAAGGCCGCGACCTCGGCTTGTAGATTGCAGAAACTCTTTCTTGTTCCGGAGGTTTTGTGAAACGACTCACTTTGCCGAATGTCAGATTTACCGATGTCATTTATCTTGAGGAACACAAACTTCTTTCAAAGGGTAATTTCAATAATCGCCTCGTCCACCTTTGGGATTTGAAGGTCGGAATACTTCCCCAAGAAATCGACAGCCCCCAAAGTCAGGCGGTGAACTGTTTATTTCGCCCATACGGGGAGAAAGCTCTTCGTCAAAATGGATTTTGGCCAGAAGAGGAACTGCTTCCCTCCGCCTTTTCAGATGACCCCAACTTTATGCCCGATGTTCTTCAGCCAACCCCCTCAACTCGACATCGATTCTTCCACCCTGAAGGATCGATTGTGGTTGGCAGTGAATGGTACTCACCTTCAGGATTTTACCACAGTCGGGTTTCTTTGCGGGATGCTCAGGGAGCTATCCACGAACTCTTGTTAGAGTTTGGTTACTTTACCCAGAGCGCCAGCTTCTCACCCGATGGGAGTTTGCTGGCTTACAGTAACGGTCTGAAAAATGTATGGGTTTGGGATGTGGCAACCCGTCAGGAAGTATGCCAACTCACACAAACAGACAAGGTCAACGCACTCACCTTTCTTGATAACGAGCGAATCGCAGTTGCTGCGGGTAGAACCGTACGTGTTTGGGACGTGCGAAAACAAAAGGTCATTTCAAAACTACCAGCGTTTCCCAAATTTGTTGAGTCGCTTGCAGTAGCGTCCGATAGTTCCGTTTTTGCAGCCGGTAGCCGTGATGGGAGCCTGCGAATTTGGAATGCACACACATGCAGCGAGCGTGGAAACTACAACTGGAAAATCGGTCAGGTTCAATCAATTGCCTTCTCGCCTGACGGTGTGACAGCAGCAGCGGCAGGCGATTCTGGACTCGTAATTTGGGACATTGATTAACGATCAAACCCTTTAAGGCGTAAAAACTCTTCGAGGAGATAATGGATTTACTGAATGCAACTTTGTCGCAGGTGCTTTCGACGTGGGAACTCGCACGGTTTCGTGTGGTCGTGTTTGACTTCGATGGGACGCTTTCGCTTTTGCGGGAAGATTGGCCCCGTATTATGATTTCGCAAATGTGTACGGAGCTACTCAAACAAGGCTCAACGGAAGAACCACAAGCCCTGTATCAACGGGTTGAACATGCGATTATGGGTTTGAATGGCAAGCCGACGTTTGTGCAAATGCAATGGCTTGTCGAACAGGTCGAGCTTATTTCTGGGAAACCAGAGACCACACAAGTTTACCGGGATCGTTACCTCGCAGAGCTTCTCGCAGGGGTGCAACCACGACGCGACGTCATCTCTTCAGGAAAAGTGACCCCCGAAACGTGGCAAGTTCCGAGAGCAGGGGCCTTTCTGAAATCGCTACAAAATCAGGGCTTGAAGCTGGTTCTGGCAAGTGGATCGGATCGGGATGCGGTCGAGTTGGAATCGGGATTGTTGCAAGTGCGTTCGTTTTTCGGCGACGAGTTGCACGCTCCTTTTCAAGGTGACCCAACTTTCACCAAACGAGGGGTGATTGAGTCGTTAATCCAACAGGGGTTTAAGGGACCAGAGATTCTTGGTTTTGGCGATGGTGTCGTCGAAACGCAGGAGGTGAAACGGGTCGGCGGTGTTGCGATTGGTGTGGCGAGTAATCAGGAGAATCCACAGACCATCAACGAATGGAAGAAGGACCAGCTACTTGGAGCCGGAGCCGATGCGATCATTGCGAATTACCAATAGGTTTTCCAAAGGCCGAAAGGGTTTAACACCAACTTCGCCATGCGACGCCAAAGGGACATTCGCACGCCCAATCGTCGATAGCGTTCGAGTATTTGGCGTTCCCGTTGGCTTCCGCTGCTGTAGGTATGGAAACGCATATCGGGGTAGAGTACCCAATAAGGTGGACCAAGCACGATCACAATTGCACACACAAACACAATCAAAATCAAACAGGTCAAAAACACCAATATGAGGAGAAAAAATTCCCACAGGTGCAAAGACCGGATGATTCGACGCGCACGATACGAAGGCATAAATCTGCCCCCAAACTTGTCTGGCAAAAATCCCTCTTCTGCCAACAAACTTATTTTACTCGATGAGGCAAACCCTCACAACACCTTTCCGGAAAATCCCAATTGGGAAGCAAAAGGGGAGTTGGTTCCTTCTCCCCTTGTTCGGAATTCTTTGCTATAATGTGATTATCCCGCCGTGCCCTTTTCAGATATGTGGAAGTAACAATGCCGACCTTTTGCAATCGCATTCAACCGGTTTTGAATCGTCGTGACCTTTTGCGCACCAGTGCCAATGGGTTTGCGTCGCTGGCGTTGGCGAGCCTTTTGCAATCGGATTCGCGGGCGGCAGATACCCCGATTGATCCGAAAAATCCGCTCGGGGTTCGCAAACCTCATTTTGCAGCCAAAGCCAAGCGGGTGATCTTTTTGTTCATGCACGGCGGACCTTCGCAAGTCGATACCTTCGACCCGAAGCCCGAACTCACCAAGCACAACGGCAAACCCTTCCCCGGACAGAAACCCCGTGTGCAATTTGCAAGCACCGGAAATTTGCTGGCCTCGCCGTGGGAATTCCGACCGGGTGGCGATTCGGGGACCCTTGTCAGCGACCTTTTCCCGAATGTGCGGAAGCGTGTCGATGATATGTGTGTGATTCGTTCCATCCATGCCGACAACAGCGCGCACGGTGGGGCGTTACTGCAACTGCACACGGGGTCAGATACCTTTGTGCGTCCGAGTATCGGGTCTTGGTTGTCGTATGGCCTCGGCTCGGAGAATCAGAACTTACCGGGGTTCGTGACGATCTGCCCTTCGCTTGGGCATGGTGGGGTGAATAATTGGTCGAGTGCGTTTCTTCCGGCAGCGTTTCAAGGAACACCGATTGGACATGCGGGTATCAAGGCTAAAGACGCCAAACTCGCAGACACTTCTGGGACGACTAGCAAAGACCTGCAACGCATGCAACTCGACCTTCTGCAAGATTTCAACCGCGAGCATCTCAAGACACGAGATGCCGATAACGCTCTTGAAGGGCGTATTAATGCTTACGAACTCGGCTTCCGAATGCAGACCGAAGCCCCTGATTTACTCGATCTTTCCAAAGAGGATGCCAAGACCCTTGCCCTTTACGGGATCAACAATCCCGAAACCGAAAACTTTGGCCGAATGTGTTTGCTTGCCCGGCGATTCTCGGAAAAAGGGGTTCGCTTTGTGCAAATCTCACATAGTTACAAGTGGGACCAGCACGGAAGCCTCAAGGCCGATCACACCCGTAATGCAAAGGAAGTCGATCTCCCGATTGCGGGCTTGCTAATGGACCTCAAGAAGCGTGGACTTCTGGAAGATACCCTCGTTTGGTGGGGGGGCGAGTTTGGACGCACGCCGACCGCACAAGGTGGCGACGGACGCGACCACAACCCGCACGCCTTCTCAATGTGGCTTGCAGGCGGAGGAGTGAAGGG
>VYLT01000066.1_pt1 | contig 45373 bp, 38 predicted proteins | sample 5114261 | NCBI WGS metagenome assembly VYLT01 (sample SAMN12291815, study PRJNA351875) | freshwater metagenome | isolation source: freshwater lake | place: USA: Michigan, Little Long Lake | collected 2011-07-12 | reverse complement strand
TTAAGCAATTAAGCGTTTTTCGCTATCTGCGTCAACCCCATTGACGCGACCACCCTAAAAAAGTGGCGTGGTGAGGAATCGCCGTCCGTTTTACGGCGGCGAGGATGTCAATCTACCGCTCAACTAAACTTACTCAAACTTACTTAAAAGTCTGAAAGCTTAGTCATTCTTAGTGGTTCAAGCACGGGGGTTAAACGGCAAACCCCTTATTCCCTGCTCAATAACATCAGTAATTACTTTTCTAATGATGTTAAATGCCCCATTGACATCGGCATTTAACAACTGATTTGTTCTCATTTTATACAGTCCCCTAGCTAACCTTTTTCCCTTAAATAATGGTTTTTCTTCACCATATTTAGGTAACTCATCCCTATCTAAGGCACTGGATTGTGACGTATAGGATTCTTCAGTTATTATGACTTTTATTCCTTTTAATTGAGCTTGATAGGTTAACATTTCTATTAATCTATGATGAGGAATATTGACCAATTGTTGATGATTCCTTTTTCCTAGATTAAGAGATTGTTTCATCCACTTATTATGCCCAATTATTAATGTCCCTATTTGAGGTCGAATACACCAATCTATTACTTTTTTGCCGGCTGTGTGGAGATAATTTTCTCCTCGACAGTTTCGTTTATGGGTTAGGAATATCAATCTCTTAGATGAGGGTTGATTATTTTGGGTTTTCGGTTGAGATTGCAAGCGGGAACGTTGTTTATTGTAGAAGGTGTTAATCGCTTTTAAGTATCTACCATTTACCAAAAGAGGTGCTACACCTGTTTGATTGGTAGTTACAGCCATTAAGTTATTAACTCCTAAATCTACCCCAGCTATCTGTTGTTTATCTGTGGTTTCCGACCGTCTTTCATAGACGATTTCAATGACATAACAGCTACTTTTGGGGACAATTCTAGCTGCAATTATTTCTCTCTTGGATGTGGGAATTTTTAAGTCGCTCATAGACAATAGACTAAGCTGAAATCACAGGCACTCAAAGGGTTTAACCTAGGAGCAAAAGACTCTTGTGAAGCATCACTTAAAAATTGATGATCAAGTTTACTGCCATTGAGCGTGAATGCGTGGATGGAGTAAACGCTCAACCGGTTGACCGTTTTTTAAATGTTCTTCGACAATCTGATTGACATCCTCTGGTTTAACACGACAGTACCAAGTTTCCTCGGGAATAATTCTCACCGTGGGGCTAGTGCTACACTGTCCTTGACAACCACTGGTCATAACGATGACATCTTCTGGGAGAGCTGCCGTTTGCCATGCTAAAAGAAGCTCGGACGCACCCTGCACCAAACAGGAAGAATGCTGACAGACCATCACAAATCGCTTTTGCGGATAAGACATAAGCTGCTCGCGTATTTAAATTGCTTGTTGAGATGAGGGTTGAGGCACTCTTGCAAGGGGCAAGGGGGGCTAATCTAAGTATAGGCGGTTTAAATGCGTCTTAGCATACTACCTAAAAAGTTGCAAAATTAGATAGTTCCCCGGGTATATTCTTGGGAATGGCTTTGAGGAAGCATAGTTTTATTTTGCCCCGAATCCCCGATACTGGCAATACAAAAAAAGGGGGCGAAAAATTAACCATCAATCTTTAAAATAGAATTCGGAGAAAAATTTAGTCAATCAAGAGGGCAAAAGTGGCATTCGCTAGTCATTGGATTATGTTAGGTTTATTACTGGGTTTTGCCGTCGCGCATAGCGGATTAGCCAGTTTACGAATGGGGGGAGAAGCTATCATCGGTGCGCGACTGTATCGGGTATTATTTGCCCTTGTTAGTATCCCTCTAGCGGTAATTTTAGTAGTTTATTTCTTCAATCATCGTTATGATGGTTTGCTTCTCTGGCAAGTACAGGGAGTAACCGGAGTAAAAACCCTAGTTTGGATACTTTCGGCCATTTCTTTTTTCTTTCTCTATCCTGCCACCTTTAACCTGCTGGAGATCGCCGCTATCCAAAAACCGCAGGTTCATCTCTACGAAACCGGCATCCTGCGGGTTACCCGTCACCCCCAGATGGTAGGACAGGTGATCTGGTGTATTGCTCACACCCTCTGGTTAGGGACAAGCTTTACCCTATTGACTTCCCTAGGTTTAATTGCCCATCATCTTTTTGCTGTCTGGCATGGCGATCGCCGGTTAGAAGACCGTTACGGAGAGGCATTTTTAAAGGTCAAAGAACGCACCTCGGTGATTCCCTTTTTAGCGATTATCGATGGTCGGCAAAGCCTAAAATGGCAAGAATTCCTTCGTCCTGCCTATCTAGGAGTAACAGGGTTTATTTTACTCCTCTGGTGGGCGCATCCTTGGCTAATGCAGGCAACAAGTAAAATTTATTGGTGATTTTGCTCCCAACCCCTTTCTTATTGATCCCGATTGGTGTAGAATTGTTTCTATATCAAAATCAACTTTTCATAAAATCTGTTTAGACATGATACTATCTGTAAACGAAAAGAGCTTCCATAAGCTAGTTTTAGAGTCTTCCCGTCCGGTTGTCGTGCATTTTTGGGCTCCTTGGTGTGGTTTATGTCGTTTAATCCAACCCACCCTCTGTTCTTGGCAAAATGAGTGTCAAGGCGCAATTCAATTAGTCAGTGTCAATGCCGATGAGAATTTTCAATTAGCTAATAGTTTTCGTCTGCGTAGTTTACCTACGTTAATTCTCTTCGATCAAGGTGTTCCCGTTCATCGTCTGGAGGAAATTCACAGTCGCGAGGTGGAAACGAGGTCTATACTGATAGAATATCCGCAAAATAGCCCTAAAAGTCTTGCCCGATAAGCATTTCACGATTCCATAAGCAAAAATTATCACACAAAGTCGAGAAGAGCCACCCTGCGACTAATGGCCAAAAATCAAATCCTGCGTTCAGCTTAAAGGAAAGATACCTTTTCTGATGGGACTCGCAGAGATAATATAATAGGACAAAAAGTAGATAATCCCAATTCCTAAGATACCCATAGTTCCCCCAGTTCAAAAATTTAGGAGGCTTGAAAAAAATGCCGATTGGTGTGGCTGAATATGTCGAAAACCAGGAAACTCGCTGTCCTGTGGTGCTACTACTAGATACCTCTGGTTCAATGCAAGGGGAACCGATTAAGGCTCTCAATGATGGGATCAAAACCTTTCAACAGGATGTGATGCGAGATATCCAAGCGACGTTGAGCGTACAAACCGCCATTGTCACCTTTGGCAATGGAGGGGTTAAAACCGTGCAAGATTTTGTCGGAATTGATCAATTTACGCCACCTACTTTAACCGCAGGAGACTTAACCCCCATGGGAAAAGCGATTGAATTGGCCTTAGATTTAATCGAAGATCGTAAAGCGATTTATAAAACTCATGGTATCCAATATTATCGCCCCTGGATATTTTTAATTACTGATGGTGCGCCCACGGATCAATGGAATCTGGCAGCGCAACGGGTAAAACAAGCCGAAGCAGAAAATCGGGTTTTATTTATTTCTGTAGGTGTTCAGGGTGCTGATATGGAGAAGCTCAAACAGATTTCTAATAAACCCCCCGTGTTACTCAATGGTTTAGATTTTCGGGACTTATTTCAGTGGTTAAGTAACTCAATGAAACGAGTTTCTAGTGGTAAAATTGGAGCGGCGATCGAGTTACCACCAGTGAATTGGGGACAAATTACCACCTAGAGGACAGTTAATTATGTGGAGAACATTATGTCAGTCGGTGGTCGGTAGTTTTCATGTGCAAACGGGATTACCCTGTCAAGATTACGGTGCTTATAAATTATTGTGTCAGGATGTTTTGATTGGAGCCGTGGCCGATGGGGCCGGTAGTGCCAAATATTCGGATTTAGGGGCGAAAATAACAGTTAAAGCAGCGCTGCAATTTTTAGAGGAAAATCTCAAAAAAACAGCATTAGCTGCCACTGAAACTGAAGCCGAATTAAAGGAAATATTCCGGCGACTGTTGCCTTATGTTCAGCAAATTCTCCAAGAAGAAGCCGAAAAAGAACAGTTAGACATTAATGATCTAGCGACAACTTTACTGGTTGTTTTGGTTACTTCAAAACGATTAGCGGCGATGCAGATAGGAGACGGTTTTATTGTGTTCAAACCTGTGGAAGGAAATTATCAGTTATTGTTCCAGCCTGACAAGGGAGAATACATCAATGAAACCACTTTTGTTACTTCTAGCAATGCTTTGGAGGATATGCAAATAGGAGTTTTAACTGAGCCAGTTGCGTTTATTTGTGTGGCGACGGATGGAGTGGAAAAGGTATCTATCGATTATAAAAATTGGCAGCCTTTTCCGCCTTTTTTTCAGCCATTAGAAGAGTATTTGCAGCACACAGAAACTCCGTCGAAGGAAGACCTCAAAGAATTTTTAGAGCGGGAGGATTTAAATAAGTTAACAACCGATGATAAAACGCTACTCCTAGCTTTTTGTTTAAGAAACTGAGGGGTTTAAGAAACCGGGTTTGTCAAACAAACCCGGTTTCTGGATCTGGTTCAACCCAACCTATGATAAGACTGTGGTAAATCATGAAAATTGACGAATTACTCAAAAACAAACGAGAAAAAATTATTGCTATTGCGGCTAAACACGGCGCAAATAACGTGCGAATTTTTGGTTCTATTGCACGGGGAGAAGCTGACGAAAAAAGCGATATTGATTTATTAATTGATTATTGTAGCGAACGTCGGAGTCCCTGGTTTCCCTTGCCGTTAATTCGAGAACTTGAAGCCTTGTTAGGCTGCAAAGTTGATATTGTTACCGAACAGGGACTTAAAGATAGAATCAGAGAGCGGGTACTTAAAGAAGCAATACCACTATGAGAGATGATAGCGAACGCTTGCGGGATATTTTAGAAGCAATTGAGCGTTTAGAAAAGTATGCTCGACAGGGAAAAACCCTGTTTGAACAACAAGAATTAATTCAAACTTGGATTGTCTATCATTTACAAATTATTGGTGAAGCAGCTAGAGCAACTTCTCAAGAATTTAAAGCAAGATATCCCGAAGTTCCTTGGCGAGATGCCAGCGATCTAAGAAACTTAACTATTCATGAATATTTTCGTATCAATCTAGAGATTATTTGGGATATTGTTGAAAATGACATTCCCCCTCTAAAAGGACAAATCGAAGCTATTTTACAGAAATTGATTTGACGAAACCCAACTTAATTATTAAAAAAAGTTGGGTTGAACGATAGTGAAACCCAACCTACGATGGGACTTAACAGCACAAATACTCGGAGATTTTTTGATGTCTTTAACTTATCGCTGTCAACTACAGAATCGCCTGATTACCCTAACGCGAGAACTTGCCGACAGTGGCGAGGCGAAAGTATGGCACACTAACTTTAATAGCTACTTAGCGAAAATCTACAAAAAAACCCATAATGAAAGGGTTGATAAATTACAGTTAATGGTGAAAAATCGGCCTAGTGATCCCAATGCTCACCTTAACCATATTTCCTTTGCTTGGCCCTATTCCATCTTAGAAGATAACCAGGGAGAAGTTGTCGGGTTTTTAATGCCAAAAGTGGTGGGTTCAGAAACATTATTAAAGATTTGTACGCCCATAATGAGAAGAAAATACAAGTTAGAAACTAATTGGTATTTTCTTCATGTAGTAGCGCGGAACATAGCCGCTATTATCGAAGCAATTCACCTTAAAGGTTATGTTTTAGGAGACATAAAGCTAGAAAATATCTTAGTGAATAATCGGGGGTTGCCTACAATTATTGACACAGATTCATTTCAAGTATCAGATCCCTATAGCGGTAAAATATATCGGTGTTTAGTTGGCTCAGAAGGATTTACACCGGCGGAATTAATTGGAATGAATATAGCAGATGTAGATCAAACAGAAGTGCATGATCGCTTTCGATTAGGAGTTGTTATTTATTATCTACTATTCGGTGGTCCGCCGTTTCGGGGAGTGTGGCAAGGAGCGGGAGAGCAGCCGGAACAATCACAATTAATTCTCCGAGGACTCTGGCCTTTTTCTGGGGATAAATTGGTTGTACCTAGTGATACTACCATACCATTAAATATTTTACATCGCGACTTACACGCCCTATTTTTGCGCTGTTTCAATGAGGGACATAAATTCCCCCAAAAACGACCGACGGCTGAGGAATGGTGCGGTACTTTGGAAGCTGCATTAAATGAGGTTATACGCTGTAGTAAAATTGATAGTCATTACTACAGCAAAAGTTACGGAAAGTGTTATTGGTGTGAGCGAGCTAGTGATTTAAATTTTGATATTTTTCCGGGTAAAAGTAGCGCTACTGTGACACCTACACCGTTACCTAAAGTAGCGCCTCCACCGCCATCTTCGCCACCACCTCCCCCAGTATCGATTAAATCATCTCCTTCACCTATACCTACTCAAATATGGCGGCGCCGTAAAGTCTTAATAAATTTGGGGTTATTTGGCTTATTTGCAGCAGCGTTGGTTGCTAGTCACGGTAGTAATATTTTGGTCCCGGCTATTAATTCTTTTTTTGTTTGGTTGTCTCGTCAGAATCCTACTCCTACTCCTCCTTCTCCTCGTCCTTCTCCTCGTCCTTTACCTCCTCCATTTACCGAAAAACTAGCCAATGGGATAAGACTAGAGATGGTAAGCTTACCAGCAGGTAAATTTCTCATGGGTTCTTCTGAAAGTAATGATGAAAAGCCTCAACACCAAGTTAAAGTCAACAGTTTTGCCATTGGCAAATATCCCATTACTCAAGCACAATATCAAGCAGTGATGGGAAACAATCCCTCTCAGTTTAAAAATAATCCCCAAAATCCAGTAGAATGCGTTAGTTGGAACGATGCTAAAGCTTTTTGTCAGAAATTGAGTCAAATAACAGGGAAAACCTATCGCCTACCCACAGAAGCGGAATGGGAATATGCTTGTCGTGCCGGAACAACTACTCGCTATTATTTTGGTGATGATGCTAATCAGTTAGGAGATTACGCTTGGTATGACGGAAATTCTGGTGGTAAAACTCATCCCGTAGGACAGAAAAAGCCCAATGGTTGGGGACTGTATGACATGAGTGGCAATGTTTGGGAGTGGTGCGAAGACAATTGGCACGGGAACTATATTGGAGCGCCGGATGATGGCTCGGCGTGGCTTGATAATGATAATGATTATCCAATATTGCGGGGCGGTTCTTGTTTCACCTATCCGGATAGCTGCCGTTCCGCTTACCGTTACTACACCTTCCGCCGCGGCAGCTTCACCCTCAGTTTTCGGGTGGTGTGCGGTGCTGGGAGGACTCTGTAACCCTTATTCTCTTTTTACCCTTTTTACCCTTTTTTACTTTTTTCTTTTTTTTTTCTTTCCCGCCTAAGGGCGGGTCGATTTTTTTTTGAGAAAATTGGGGTAGTAATCTGTAGTTTGAGTTAAGGTTCGTAGTTGCGCTTTAGCGCCAACTTGGAATACAATATTTAAGGCTCTGCCTTAAAGCGATATTCAGGTAGAACCTGAAGGGAGCATTCCCAGGTAGAACCTGGGAACGGGATAACGAGATAACAAGCAAACCAATAGTGAATCTCCCGTATTTTATTTTAAAATTGATAGAATAAACTATAAAAAGATAATGACAATGGTAAACCTAGAAACAATTCAAAAAGATATTGCGTCCCTTCCCCTCGACGCACAACAGACTATTATTGAACTTGTAGATATTCTAAAAAAACGATATTCTCCCAACCAACAGGAAATTAAAGAGCAGGGAACACAAGATTGGTCTGACTTTATCGGTTGTATAGAAGCTGAACCAGACCTTTCGCAAAACTATAAAACCTATTTAACAAGTGAACTTAATCAAAAATATGATCATTGTTGATACTGGTTTCTGGCTGGCCCTTGCCAATAAAAACGACTCACTTCACCCATTAGCAAAAAAACAATTTCAAAAATTAATCAATCAACAATTTATTACAACCTGGTGCGTTGTCACTGAAACTTGCTACTTACTACAAAAACGAGTAGGAATAAATGTTCCAAAAACCTTTATTCATAAAATATCCACAGGAGAACTACAGGTATTCAACCTCAAAACTAAACACTGCCAACGCCTTGAAGAACTGATGCAAAAATATAGAGATTTGCCAATGGATTTAGCCGACGCATCCTTAGTTATTTTGGCAGAAGAATTAGATTCAGGTAAAATTCTTTCCGTTGATTATCGAGATTTCAATACCTATCGTTGGAAAAATACGGAGCCATTTCAAAATCTTTTTCAAGAACAAATGTAATTTAGTGTCATCATGAATATTCAACTAAAACCCAATCAAGTGCGATTGCCGATCTCGTAGGGTGCGTTAATATTAATGTAACGCACCGCAACTAACCTATTTTAGCTCACACCCCTCACACCCCACACCCTGCCACCACCGAAAAACTTTTTCAGCAGCTCCTAATTATGATTGAGAAAAAGGGAGAATAATATAGCGAATGACTGTTCCTAGTAAAGCTGTTCCCAAGATGCCGATTAACGTCCAAATCTGGGCTTTCTGAGAGCCTTTTAATTCTTTTGTATCTGCTTTTACTCCTTCAATATCTTTTTCTAAACTATCGACTTTTTCCTCTAATCTCGCCTGTACTATTTTAATATCCATAACATCTTTTTGCAGATTATCTAACTTCTGATTAATTGAACCTAAAATTTCTTTGAGGTCCTGTTCTATAGTAACTGACATCTGATGATTCTCCTAATAATGATAGTTATCAGTATTATTGTCTATCTTGTCTCAAGTGTTTGCCAAACATTGCGCCTCATTTTCCCCTGCTGCCTTCTCTAATTGTTGCCCTACCCCTACCATTATCTCAACTAATCTCCGAGCCGATAATTCCTGATTTTCCTGTAAAATTCTGGTTTCATCGCCTTAATCTAGCTGACTTAACCCTAACAAGAATTTAAGCCAATCCTTTCTCAGCCAACCATTGAGGATTATATAAACGAGATTGATAACGAGACCCACCATCACAAAGAACAGTAACGATGGTGTGGCCTGGCCCCATTTGTTTAGCCAAAGCCACGGCAGCACCGACATTAATACCCACAGAACCCCCCATAAATAAACCATCTTTTTGTAATAGTTGATAAACAACTTTGATGGCAGTGGGATCATCAATTTGAATGGCATCATCTATAGGTGCGCCTTCCATATTAGCCGTAATACGACTATTACCAATCCCTTCAGTAATTGAACTACCTTCCAGGGTAATTGTCCCGGTTTTCACATAACTATATAAACCGCTACCCATCGGATCCGCCACCAGGCAACGCACCTGCGGATTTTGGTCTTTTAAAAACATCGCCACCCCCGCGTAGGTTCCCCCAGTTCCCGTGGCAGCCACCCAAGCATCAATTTTACCGTCCGTTTGTTCCCAGATTTCCCGGCCGGTGGTTTCGTAGTGAGCGCGACGATTAGCCAGATTATCGAATTGATTGGCCCAGATCGCATTTTCCATCTCGCTGGCCAATCTCCCCGATAATTTAACGTAATTATTGGCATCTCGGTAGGGAACGGCGGGAACAGTACGCACTTCCGCGCCAAGGGTTCTTAAGAGGTCGATTTTCTCTTGGGATTGGGTATCGGGAATGATAATCAGGCATTTATAACCTTTAGCATTGCAGATATGGGCCAAACCGATGCCAGTATTGCCGGCGGTTCCTTCGACAACGGTTCCCCCCGGTTGGAGAGTACCGGCTTTTTCCGCTTCTTGGATAATATATAAAGCGGCGCGATCCTTGACCGAACCACCGGGGTTAAGAAATTCGGCCTTACCGAGAATCTCGCAGCCAGTTTCCTCGCTAAAACTATTGAGACGAATTAGGGGAGTATTACCCACCGCATCGACGAAACCATTTTTAATATCCATAATCTGTTATTTTTCGTGCTTTTCCTAGGCTGAGACGATTTTTTGTACTAAGGGATGACGCACCACATCGGCCCGCGATAGGTAACAAAAAGCGATCCCTTCTACTGATTTTAGGATTTTTTGAGCGGCAATTAACCCCGATTCTTGTGATTGCGGTAAATCGGTTTGGGTGACATCTCCAGTTACTACCATGCGCGAACCGAATCCCAAGCGCGTTAAGACCATCAATGCGATCGCAATTTCCCAACTGGGGAATTGAATCGTTGGCCAAATTCTACCACTTTAGCAGAATTGTTGTCTTAGCTGGAAATATTGATTAAATTGGAAGTTTTTTAGCTGTTATTAGTTACTTAACCTAGTATGGTGGTGGCATTCTGTAAGGAGTCCCGCAGTGACTAACAATTCCCTCGATCCTTTGACTATTGGCAATACGATTAATACTGCCTTCCGTCTTTATCGTGATCGCTTTCCAACTTATGTATTCTTTGCTGTCCGCGCCGGCTTGTGGTCGCTTCTACCCTTAGTTTTGCAATTAATTCTCAGTCAATTACTTTATCAAACAATTACCCCCGAACAAGGCAGCGATATCGGTTTACGTTCATTTCTTTTCCCGATACAAATTTTCTCGGCCGCTAAGTCTCTTTTCAATAATGCGGTTATCTCGCGATTAGCTTTTCAAGACATCATTTATCAGCCGGAAACTGCCGGACAAGCAGAAAAAAAAGTTAAGCCGAAAATGTGGCGCTTGTGGTGGATGCAAGTTTTGATCGGTTTGTTGGGAGCGGCAATAATTTTGGCGATAACGCTGTCTCTGGTGCTAGTAAGTTTTATCCCCATCCTTGGTGTATTGCTTATTTTACTGGCTTTTTTCTGTCTTCCTTTTTTCTTCCTTTGGTTATCTGCTCGCATTTACATTGCCGAATTGCCCTTAGTAATTGAAGATAATTTAGGCAGTTGGCAAGCAATCAAGAGAGCTTGGCATTTAACTAAAAACTCGGCTTGGAGAATTGTGGGGCTGATGCTGATATTTATTGCCAGTTTATTAATTATTTCAGTTTATCTTCTGTCAGGGGCTTTGGCTTCAATTCTCTTTTTCTTTTCGGTCAAAATTCTCTTTTTCTTTTGGGTCAATTCTTCGGAGTACTGGCAAACGCTCACGGAAAATCCTCTTTTTTTCCAACAAATGGCGATGTTTTTCTATGGTCTGACTACTATTTTCTTACTTCTGAATATTTTATTAGTTCCCTTTTGGCAATCTCTCAAAAGTGTGATCTATAATCATGTTTTAGACCAGAAAAAAAATGATGGGGGAGAATACTAATAACTGAGCGGCTCTTGATGTAAGCTAAGACGCATTTAAACCGCTTATTCTTAGATTAGCCGAACTTCCCCCAATCCCTTTAATGTTGCCTCTTGTCTCGCATCAACAAGCAATTTATACCCCACAGAAAACGGGTTTCTCCGAGAAACCCGTTTTCTACTCATGATAATTCTCTCAATCCTTTTATAGTACACATATAGTACATTTGCTCAAAAAAATCGAAAAAGGGTAAAAAGAGAAAAAAGAGAAAAAGGGTTACAAAGTCCTCCCAGCACCGCACACCACCCGAAAACCGTCGTTGCCGTTGTAGCCGCGGCGGTAGTAGTCGAAGCGGTAAGCGGAACGGCAGTTATAGGGATAGTTGTACCAAGAACCGCCCCGCAGAGCTTTATATGCCTGATTTTGCTGTTTTTTGCTCTTTTTTATCTCCTCATAGTTTTCGCACCAATCATCTTGACACCACTCCCAGACATTTCCGTGCATATCATATAAACCAAAGTCGTTGGCGTAGAATTGCCCAACAGGGGTGGTTTTTTGGAGATTGTTATCATAGTTGGCTAAATCTGGGGTAAGAATTTCCCCAAAGTGATAGGGGGGGTAGGTTTCTCCTTTGTCGAGATTTAAGGGTTTGGTTTGCGCTCGACAAGCGTACTCCCACTCAGCTTCCGTTGGTAGCCTATATTTTCTTTTACTTAATTTAGAGAGCCTTTGGCAAAATTCCACAGCATCTAACCAAGATACATTTTCAACGGGGTTTGTGCTGCCTTTAAACCGCGATGGCTCTGGTTCTAAATCTTGCTCTACTTTTAAATCTTCTCTTTGGGCAATATATAACCATTGAGCTTGGGTAATGGGATAAATACCCATCAAGAAGTTTTTCAGGGTGACGTTGTGTTGAGGCTTTTCACTTTCATTACTACTTTCTTGTTCTGAAGAACCCATTGTAAAGGTTCCCGATGGTATTTTGACTAATTCTATGTCTAGGTCATCGGTGAGTTTTTCTCTATAGATTAAAAGACGTTTTTGGGTCTTTTGGATGATTATTGTAGGCATAAGTAGGGTTTGCTGAATAAATATGAAATATAGACGAGGTAAGGGTTTTAGTGTTCTGTATCGGCCCGCGTCCTGTAGGGGCGAAGCATTCGGGCATAACCTATCGGTGAAACCGTAGATTTTCTATCCGAATGCTTCGCCCGTACTTTTTCAGCAAGCCCTAAGTAAGTGATTTTAATTAAATTAAAAATTGATTTTATACTCTATCCTTCACCAGCTAATTTTAACACAGAAGTACGAGTAGTCGCATCTAAGCGAAACTTCAGCAATTCTAGTTGATTAAGAATTGGCTCAATACGTTGTAGATAACCATTTTGTTTAGCCTTTAATAATATTCCCATTGTTCTAGTGAGTTTTATTCCTAACAAATTTGCATATCGTCTCGCCAAACCATCATCAAGTAAAGCGAGAAAATCGGGAATTTCTATTGCTAAAGCTAATACTTCTTTTTCTCCTTTTCCTAAATCAGTGAGAGGGAATCAGTCAAGTAAGTTAGTCTGATAGAGGTATTGAATCGGTGATGTATCGGCAATGACGTTAGGCATTAGCCAGATTCTCGATTAATTCTGCTTCCTTGAGTCGGAAGGTATCAACTCCATAGTCTGCAAGTTTAGAAAGAAAAACAACTCGCGGAATACCTGCTAAGTTGGCAGCACTGCCAGAGGAAAGTTTTCCCAATTCATAAAGTTTAATGGCAGCAAGAAGAGAGATTTCCTGTGCTAGTTGTTCTGGGGTGAGATGTAAAGCGAGAGCGGTTTCATCGGGTAGGGAAAGAGTGATTTGGTACATGATGAATCCTAGTATTAATTGATTGTAGGGTTGATTGTAGGGTTGATTGTAGGGTTGATTGTAGGGTTGATTCATGAATCAACCCTACCTTGATAAGGGGGAAACCCAAAACCCGTCTTCAATTTAATTATAACCAGCTACTGATCAGCCAACCTCATTTAGTACATTTGTTCAAAAAAAATCGAAAAAGGGTAAAAAGGGAAAAAAGAGAAAAAGGGTTACAAAGTCCTCCGGGCACCGCACACCACCCGAAAACTGCTGTCGTTGTTGCTGTCGCGGCGGTCATCGCTGCTGCGGTAAGCGGAACGGCAGCCAAATGGATAGATGTACCAAGAACCGCCGCGCAGAGCTTTATTTGCCTGATTTTGCTGTTTTTTGCTCTTTTCTAGCCGAGGACTACCATCCCTAGATGCGCCTTGATAATTTTCCCAGAAGTCATCCTGGCACCACTCCCAGACATTTCCGTGCATATCATACAAACCAAAACCATTGGGGGGAAATTGCCCCACGGGGGTGGTTTTCTCGCGATATTCTCCTGCTGGTTCCTCAGCAAAGCGTTTCGTAGCATCGTAGTTAGCTAAATTTGAGGTGAGGGTTGCTCCGAAGTGGAAGGGGGTGGTGGTTCCAGCACGACAAGCATACTCCCATTCCGCCTCACTGGGTAGCCGATACTGTTTCTTGGTCATTTTAGAGAGCCTTTGGCAAAATTCTACGGCATCTAACCAAGATACATTTTCAACGGGGTTTGTGCTGCCTTTAAACCGCGATGGCTCTGGTTTTAAATCTCGCTCTACTTTTAAATCTTCTCTTCGGGCAATATATAACCATTGAGCTTGGGTAATCGGAGTTTGACTTAGGTAAAACGGGGCGATTTTTACTAAATGTCTGGGGGATTCTCCTTTGAACCAATCGCTATCGTATCTTTCCACTAGCCGCGCTATTTCCTCCGCTTCGGTTCCCATCCAAAACTCCCCCGAAGGAATATAGAGCATTTTTAAGCTGGGGGGATTTTCTTCAAAGTAGAAGGCTCTCACGGGTTCTTTGGCGGTAATTTGTCCCCTCTCATCCACAAAAACGGTTTTAGATTTGAACAGGGTTAGGTTAAATTTCTGGGTGATGATTTCTTCTTCTGTGTTATCCAAGACTTCCCTAAACTGGACTGGGATTGTCTCGGCGGTTATTTCTTCGCTTGCCAAAATTTTAAGCTGCTCAGGGGTTAAACGAAGGCGCTGATACAGTTCCCCATCTTCTACGCTGAAATCCTTAAGTCTATCCTTGAGCAGTTGAAACAATATTTCCTCTCCTCCCGTAAGCTCTTTTACCTTCGCTATGGTTACGGTTTTATATTTCCTCAGCCACTTTTCCTCAACCGGTAGGGGTGGAGGTGAGTCAACCATAGATTTCAGCTTTTGGCTAATTTCTTGGTACTTTGCTTCCCCTAGCTTTTGGAAAACCTCAGCAGATACCTTGGCAAAGGCGCGGACTAGATTAGCAGCTTCTTTGCCGAGGAGAACCTGGGGATTGGTAAGAATAAGACCAAAAAAGGTGGTGGTACTCAGGTTGAGTTTTTGGGCGATGTATTCCGAGAGGACAAAAATTACCTCTAAGGCGCGGCTATTCCCTAGTTCAGTGAGCAGAAGCTCTCTCACCTCATCATCAAATTCAAAATCTAGGCTGTTGGGGGGAGTATGAAAGTTAAATTTACCTCCTTTGTCCCACTTTACCGGTTCCCCTCCTAGATAGACTTTGAGAAAACCACTGAGGATGACTTCTGCTATGTTTAGGGGGTTAGAGGCGCTTAAAAGTTTGCTTTGGATAAGACGGACGATGGGAAGATTTACCGGGGCTGCGGCTAATTTTTTCAGTAATTCCCAAGCTAGAGGTGAGGCGGTACTAGCGAATAGTTCTAGAGCTTGCTTCCCAGACATCTCCGGAGAAATAGTTGCGGGTATTTCTCTGTTTTGGGGAGATTTTTCTAGTAGTACCCCCGCACAGGTGGCGTTGCTGTCACCACTGAGAACGAGCGCCCAAGCTTTTAAGGATGAAGGGGTTAGGGAGATGGTGGGTAGGGGAAAGTAGGTTTTTTGGATTGTTTCTCTGAGAATATGTTGATTTTCCTCTTCGTTCTCAATTTGTAGTAGCAGGGGGATGGAGGTAAATCTCCAGTTTTGTGAAGGTTTCCGGGGGGTTTGGTTGACTAGGGAGACGAACCAACCTCGACTAAGGGCGGTTCTTTCCCACATTGCTTCCGGGAAGGGAGAAAGCAGGGTGACAATTTGGTGTTTTCCCCAGTCCTGAAGAGCTTGGTTATAGCGTCCTTGATACCAGTCTGGGGAAGTACAATCACTGTAGAAGAGGATAAGTCTTTCGCCGCGAGGATGGATGAGATCTTTTGGGTGAATTGAGCAAGTATCGTTAGAGTAGGTACGGATGGCTAATTTTTGCTTGTCTTCGTCCCATCCGATGCGGTAGAGTTTGACATCCCGAAATGCGCCGATTTGTTCTAGCCAATCGCGGATTTCCCCAGCCATTTCTTTCCAAAAGACCATGGAGGCCCATTCTTCAATCAGTAAAACTACCTCTAGGGAACGGACTTTTTTGGCTTGGTAAACGGGTATTAGGGCTAAACTGCCATCTTTCTTGCCGATGCTATACTCGGCCGATTTCTGTACGGTGCTGTTTAGGTTTATTTGTCTTTGGGTGGCTGAGTCTATCTTTTGGATGAGGGGACGCACTGCCCGCCCTAATTTTAGGGTTTCTCGCCAGAATTTGGCGCCGGGGAGGCTAATGGGTAGGGTGTCTGCGCCTATCTTCTCAGGTTGTTTTTGTGCTTCTGTCTCCCGTATTGCGCGAACTTCATCGGATGGGGCTGCTGGCTCTTGGGTTTCGTTTTTACTCTCCTGGGGGGGGTTTTTAGTGGTCGGGGTTTCTTTCTTTTCTTCCCTAGGCTCTGGAGGGGGTTGGGGTTTTCCCTCCTCTTCTTGGGTGAGAACATACCACCATAAACTATCAGCTATCTGGTAACTGTCTAGGTCCCATCCCCTGCCCTTGACAAAGGTGATAAATTTATCAATCAGTTCTGGTGTGGGAAGGGTTTGGGTCATTTATTGCCTGTGTCGGTGAGATAGGTAAATAGTAGGTTGGTAAGGGACTTTAATTCTGCATCTGTGAGTTTATTTTCGCCCATGCTCATAAAGACGGCGTTTAAAAGCTGGTCTGTTGCTAGTTCCCCTTTTTCTCGTTTTTTAACATATTCTGCGATCGCTGCTTCTATTTTTTTACTTTCGCTACTGGCTTCTTTATAATTAAAATGGCTTTTTACTATGTCTTTTAGTACCTCTGGGGTGGGTTCGGGGATTTCTAAGAGCAGACATCTACGTTTAAAGGGTAGGGGAAAATCCCTCTCCCCGTTGCTCGTCATAATCACTATGGGGAACTGTTGGCAGCTTACCTTGCCTTGGGGGATGGGTTCCCATTCACCGTCATGGGTTTGTACTGGTATTGGTTGGTTTTCGGTATCTTTAGCGAGTCGGGAAAGTTCGGTGATTTCAAATTTTCCCTCTTCAAAAAGGTTTAAGAGGTCGTTGGGTAGGTCGATGTCACTTTTATCTATTTCATCGATAAGCAGTACCCGGGGATAATTTCTCGGACAGAGGGCTGTCCCCAAGGGACCCAAGCGGATATACTGCCCGATGTCTTTTTTTTCTTCTAGTTGGTAATCTTGCAAACGTGCGATCGCATCGTAGTAGTATAATCCCTCTTGTAGGGTGGTGCGGGTATTAATTGGCCAGACTAATACTTCTCCTAAGTCTAATTCGTAGGCGATTGCGTAGGCTAGGGAGGTTTTCCCTGTACCCGGTTTCCCTGTGACTAAAATAGGCCGGCGTAGGTGAATGGCTGCGTTTACGGTTTCCCTGGTTTTATCGTCAACTATGAGTTGTTTTCCCCGCTCCTCGGATTTGTCGGTGGCGAAGCTTCGCCAAGGTGGGATTTCTGGCCAGTTAATCTCATCCTTTGAGCGTTTTTCATGATTGCCTTGAAAGATTTTCCATGAATTCATAGTTAATTAACCTAGGTGCTGAGATGTTAAGTAGTGGAAGGGTGGCATCCGATTAGGGTCTTCTAAAAAGCATAATAGATGATGTCCTAGATGTTCGGGTTCATCTTCTAAATTATCTGGTGATTGTCGCCTCACCTCTTGAACTCTTGTGGACAATTGATTAATTTGAATATCCTGTAAGAGTGTATTAATTTGTGTTCTGTGACTTGCTTCCTGAGCATGACAGCGCGACCCAACGGCTAAAGGTATGCCATATTTTAAGCTTCTTTTAAATAATTGCTCTAAATCCTCTTGAGTTGAAGCGCAAAGATTGCTCCATAGAGTTGTTTCTTGGCACAAATAGGACTCGCTGTTATTAACTGTTTGTGTATCTATAGAATTTGTTGTTAATCTCTCCCATCTACTTTTCCAATGTTGATAAACTGGCATTTTACTATACATTGTTCCCAATCTCGTAAGAGAACGAACATTAACAAAATATGTTCTCTTAAGTTGAGTTAGGCTATCAAAGCAATTGTATTCCCAAGATTCAAAGTTAGTATATAGTAGCTTACCATTGGTGAAAAATTCAATATTTAAGTTTGCACCTCCTCGCTCATGACAATCTTCAATAATTTTTGTTAAAATGTTCGTTATATCTTTTTGAGTATAAACATCTTTGCTAACGCTACTATCTACAGGAAGATGTATATAATTATTTCCTTGAATTTGAGATGTATTTAACTGTAGAAACCACGCAGCAAATTTATATTCATGGTAAGTATTTGCTTGACCTTTACTCTCCTCTATTTTGATAATTAGATAGTTGTTAATATTTTCTCGATTGTCAGGTTCTGGATTAATTTCTGTTATCTCTCCTGTCCAAGCATTGTAATCTGTGTCAGTAATCTTTAATAGTTCCTTTAAATCCTGTATTGTTTGTTCAATCTTTGAGCAAGTGGAGCTATTAACTCTGCTATCTTGAGTAAGTCTAAAAAGTATTATTAATGAATCTTTATCTGGAGAATCTATGATTTTATCGATGATTTTTTCAAAATTAGCATTGTCATTATCTGGCAAGTACGACTTTATGATCCGATTCAGTTCTGATTGTTGTTGTCCAGACAAGTTATTTTTAAGTTCTGTAAATATATTAATTTTTGTCTTGCTTTTAACAAGACTATTTTCCACAGAGATACCCTTGTTATCGATAGCATTCCAATGCTCAATTAATGTAATAAAATTGGTCTTTTGAACTTCTATAGGCGTTTTCATAGCTTCTGTGAGAGCTTCAGAAATCAAGGGAAATAATTTTTTATTTGCTTCTTTCCTAAGATTTTCTGAATTTAAGTAATTTTTCTCTGCTATCTCATTATAAGTTAAACCTTGACGAAATCCATTTACTAAGATTTTTTGTGTATCAGATAATCCCTTATTATCTACTTTTATAACTAACTGCATTACAATGCCCAAAAAATCTAATTCATTCAGAACACTTGGTTTTTTAGACTTAGGTTTTCTATCTCCCATTTGTACTTGTGGTTCTCCTTTTAAGAATACAATTCACAAAATGCTACTTTTAGCTACTTAATGATACTTTGGCAAGTTGACTACTAAATGCTACAAAAACCACCTCGACAATTAAAAGGGCTAGAAATAAGCTAAAAGTGTAGTCTAATTCAGAGCTTATGTACATCTCAAACTACCAGATAAAATCACTAACCGAGAGGCTAAAAAATCTCTTGGGGTATCTACCCAAAGAAGCTTGGGTAATTAATCTTGCCTTCGAGATAGAAATCTCTCCAAAGCCGTTTTTTAGTGATGGGCAATTAGTCCAGCACTATCGAAAAATTGAACGGCTGCACAGCTAATAAAACCGCCTGAATTTGGTTATTTAACCATTTTCAGGACAGTACAACTTATTTTCTACTGCTATGATACTCAAAAAAACCACCCCAACACAAGCATCGGCTTTAAGGGATAATCCACGCCTAGGGATGCTCCAACTCAGCGATAATCGTCTCGTACAAGCTTTCTTTGACTGGCTAACAGGCTACTACCTTGCTCCCCCTCTCTGGAAAAGCACCCCCTCCTTAGAGCTAATCTATGGCATACTCCAGTATATAGGGGGATTAGCGATCGCTCTTAGCCACTGGCAATTAATCCCCCTAGTATGTGTGTTATCCGTAGCTGGAGCGGCTCAATTGCAGGAAATAGCCCACTTTTGCGCCCATAATGCTTTTTTCCCTCAATATCCCACTTATAACCATCTTTTAGGTTGTTTGCTCACCTTAATTACTGGAAAAAAGCCCTTTCCATTGTTCAAAAAAGATCACCTATTAATTCACCACCCCCCGAAAAACCTAGCTACCATGAATGACAAGGGGAATACCCCCTACCTAGTAGAAGAGTTAGGTTTTGAATTTGGGGAAGAAGAGGCCTTCTATTGGCAAAATCTCGGCAAGTTATTACTCTCTCCCAAGTTTTACGGAGAAACCTTCCTTTCTCGTCTGACTAATCTCCTTAAAGCTCCCATTAACTATCAAATAGCTACCCTGATTGTGCTTTTCTTGGCCTCTGTTTGTGCGGGTTTAACCCATTCTTGTTTAATCTGCTTACTCTGGGCGCTATTTACCCAACTCGGAACCTATGCAGCCGCACTCTTGCAACAGCTACCGGAGCATAATTGGGCCTATGAAGCCGATGATAATGAGGCAGCTAAATCTCAGGTAATTGGTAAATCTTTTGCTCTATATCTGGGTGCTTACCCCCCGCGCTCAGACCACTGGTTAGAGTGGTTAAAGTGGTCCACGGAATTAGTGGGAGCAGTCTTTATTCGGCTAATCATCCTTCCAGTTAGCCTAGGGGCGCACTGTGTTCATCATGCTACACCAAACGATCACAACTGGGCTAACCAACTATATACCCTAAGAGCTTTTCAGACTGGCTCAATGAAAGGATGGCAGCGTTATCAATTCCTTGAGGTTTGGGGATACCGAAACGCATTAAACTACGTCTTTGTCGGTTTTAGTTTAAGGGGAAAAAGCTAAATTAAACTCGGTGTGCAACTATATTTTTAGTCTTGATTTACAACAAGGCTTTCAGAAATCACCAGAGATAAAGTATCCTCTAGAACCCTGATTCTGTCCTTTTTAGTTGCACATCGCGTTAAATTAACCTAATTCTATACTCTCTCGCAAGAGTACAAGAGCGACCATCTCAATTATCTCAACAATCTGTTATTTTTCGTGCTGTTCGTAGGCTGAGACGATTTTTTGTACTAAAGGATGACGCACCACATCGGCCCGCGATAGGTAACAAAAAGCGATCCCTTCTACTGATTTGAGGATTTTTTGAGCGGCAATTAACCCCGATTCTTGTTGTTGCGGTAAATCGGTTTGGGTGACATCTCCAGTTACTACCATGCGCGAACCGAATCCCAAGCGTGTTAAGACCATTTTTAACTGTGCTGGGGTGGTATTTTGGGCCTCATCAACAATAACAAAAGCATTAGCTAGGGTTCGTCCCCGCATATAAGCTAAGGGAGCGATTTCGATTTTACCCCGTTCCATCAGGTCGGGAATTTTGGCCGCTTCGATAAATTCGTATAAAGCATCGTAGAGGGGACGCAGAAAAGGATCGACTTTTTGCTGTAAATCCCCCGGGAGAAAGCCTAGTTTTTCCCCCGCTTCCACGGCCGGCCGGGTGAGGATAATCCGTTCTACTTTATCTTCTAATAAAGCTTGTACGGCTAAAACGGCGGCTAAAAAGGTTTTACCCGTGCCGGCAGGTCCAATACAAAAGGTGATATCGTGACTTTGAATCGCTTGGATATATTGACGCTGACGGAAGGTTTTCGCCCGAATTAGCTCCCCGCGACGGGTACGAGCGAGAATATCCTGCTGTAGTTCTTTATACTCGCTAGAACGCCCCGTATCGAGGGCATGGATAGCGGTCATAATATCGGCTTCGGCGATTAACTTGGCCTCTTGCCATAAAATACTTAAGGAGCGTACAATCGCTGTGGCACGCTCCACGGGGGTCGGTTGCCCCGCAATCCGCAATTCCATCCCTCTGAGGACTAAATTCGCCCCAGTTTGCCTGGCTATCAATTTGAGGTTAGCTTCTTGATGACCAGCTAAAGCGATCGCACTTTCTGAACTGGGGAATTGAATCGTTTGCCAAGTTTCCGTCATTGTAAGACAGTACATGGTTTTTTAACCGTGGTATGCAACGGTGGTTGAAGCAGAAACTTAAATCGTGAGGTTTAGGAATCGCCGCACTTTTAGGGCGGCGAGGATGTCAAGCTCGGGGCTAAATTATCCTTTGGCTAGTTCTACCACTTTAGCAAAAGCGACGGGATCGAGGACAGCTAATTGGGCCAACATTTTCCGATTCAGGAGGATATTAGCTTTCTTTAATTGTCCGGTCAGTTGGCTGTAACTGATGCCCTGTTGACGGGCAGCCGCGTTAATGCGGGTAATCCAAAGACGACGAAAATCGCGTTTACGTTTGCGACGGTCTCTATAGGCATTCCGCAAGGCCTTCATTACCTGTTGGTTAGCGGTACGGAATAAGCGCGAGTGAGAACCGCGAAAACCTTTGGCTAATTTGAGAACTTTTTTGCGTCGCTTGCGGGCGACATTCCCCCGTTTTACTCTAGACATGATAATCCTTTAGACAATTTTTCTGGAAAATTTACAAATAGGGCAACATTAAGCGCACTTCCTTCTCGTCGCGCTCGTGTACCAAGGTAATCTGGGACAAACGACGGCGCTTGCGTTCGGCACTTTTATGATCGAGTAGGTGATTTTTGAAGGCTTTGCGACGTTTGATTTTTTTGCCGCTTCCCGTGGCCTCGAATCGTTTGGCCGCCGCCTTTCGCGTTTTTAGCTTGGGCATAAACTCCGTTTTATTAAATCGACACAATCACTAATACTATCACAAATAGAAGACTTTGGGCAAGAAGTGGCCAAAAGATTTCCAGGCTTATCCTTACTTTGGCCGGATCTGTGCTTGGGAATTAAATCAATCGGGAATTTTCCCCTTCCTCTCGATCGAATCGCTAAGATGTGGATGAAGTCTCGTGTTAACACGCATCTGGAGAAGTCATGGCTAAAACCTTACTAGAACAATTACGCCAATTTACAGTGGTTGTTGCCGATACCGGCGATATCCAAGCGATCGAAGCTTTTACCCCCCAAGATACCACCACTAACCCCTCCCTGATTACGGCCGCGGCCCAAATGCCCCAATATCAGCCGATTGTCGATCAAACCCTGCAAGCGGCCAGAGAAGAATTAGGAGAGCAGGCCACCCCGGAAGATGTGGCCAAATTAGCTTTCGATCGCCTAGCCATCGGTTTTGGCCTACAAATCCTGCAAATCGTCCCCGGCCGCGTCTCCACCGAAGTGGATGCTCGTCTTTCCTACGATACCCAAGCTACCATCGACAAGGCCCGTTATCTCATTTCCCAGTATGAACAAGCGGGTATCTCTAGAGAAAGAGTCTTAATTAAAATTGCCTCGACTTGGGAAGGGATTAAAGCCGCAGAAGTCCTCGAAAAAGAGGGAATTCACTGTAATTTAACCCTATTATTCGGTTTTCATCAGGCGATCGCCTGTGCGGAGGCGGGAGTAACCTTAATTTCTCCCTTTGTCGGTCGGATTCTCGATTGGTATAAAAAAGAAACTGGTAAAGACTACGTTGGCGCTGAAGATCCCGGAGTCCAATCCGTCACCCAGATCTATAACTACTATAAAAAGTTCGGTTATAAAACCGAAGTTATGGGGGCAAGTTTCCGCAATATCAGTGAAATTCGCGAGTTAGCCGGCTGTGATCTTTTAACCATTTCCCCGAAACTGCTCGAACAATTGCAAGAAACAGAAGCCGATTTACCCCGTAAGCTCGATCCAGACCAGGCCGCAACCCTTGATATTGTCAAAATTCCCATGGATAAAGCGAATTTTGAGAAAATGCACGCCGAAGATGCTATGGCTTCCGAAAAACTAGCGGAAGGTATTCAAGGTTTTACCAAAGCTTTAGAGTTATTAGAACAACTGCTGATTCAACGTTTAACCCAGTTGGAAGGTCAGTCAACCCTAGAACACGCCGCCGAAGATATTTTTCGAGTTTATGATCATGATGGGGATGGTTTCATCACCCGGGAAGAATGGGCGGGAACCGATGCGGTATTCGATGCGATCGATATTAACCATGATGGTAAAATTTCTCCCGATGAGATCGCTGTCGGTTTAGGTGCGGCTTTTCGTTTAGTGGAAGCATAGAATTGGTTGTGAGTTGAATCATTGATTGCTCTGATTTTAATCGGTAACTAATGGTGATTCGATCGAATAGCCTAGAGGTGTTTTCCCACTACTGAAAATTTACTACCCTGTCCGGCTAGAGATCATTTAGCTGGATTTTTCTTATGGAAGGCTGGGGAGAGGGGTAGTGATACTAAATCTGGTTATTAAAAACTGATTATGTAGGGTTTGCTGAATAATGGTAAAACCCTCTTAAAATAAGGCTTTTGACCTGTTAAAATCCGATGTTCATGCTGCGAAAATCGGATTGGGACCATCAAAAACCTGGCATTATCCTTATTATAGTACATAAGTTGGTACAAAAAAGAGAGGGCAACAAAGCCTGAAACTCCCGACGACCGGCTACTGACTCCTAACCCCACCAACAAACTTTTTGCTGCAAACCCTATGTATTCCCCCTTTTGCTTATTGCCTATTGCCTGAGTGCCTATCCTTATAAGTAACCTATACTCAACGGATTTAGTATGAGATGTGGTTCTTGATATTTTCTCAAAAAATCAAGCTATAGCGTTTCCTGTTCGCACTAGGTACATTATCGATGTTGAAAAGCTTAATTAGCAAAGGTTTAAGTGTGCCACACAGGTGTGAGAACCGCTATATATATTTGGTTGGCTATTGATACAAGTAAGTAGGGAGGCACAATTATTTGTAGGATGGGTTAGCAGTAGCGTAACCCATGCGGGTGTTGGGTTTCATGCTTCAACCCAACCTACGTTCTACGTTCATCTTATATTTAATTCCACCCACCTACTTACCAGAAAAGTTATTGGTTTTTATCTAAAAAATAGAAGCCATAAATCGGGTAAAAAATTATGGAAAAGTTTACCATTCTTTGCTCGACAATATGCTATTGCTTATCCGGAACTACTTCTGAATCACCAGGGATTTTTCTAAAATTACTATTTCTATTTTAGGTGGTCTAAGTGTGTTTTAGCCTAACTGCCTAATCAAACAACAATCTTAAGCTTTATCTCCTCAGTCCTCAACAGTGATACAATTGCCGTCATAGCTAGGGGTGTCTGAGGCAATCAGGCTGAGAAAGACCCTTAGAACCTGAGACTGGGTAATTCCAGCGTAGGGAAGCTGTTTACAGAGGAAATAAAATTATGAGACAAGAATGGGTTGCCCCCCGGCGCGGACAAGCAAATGTATCGCAAATGCACTACGCCCGTCAGGGGATAATTACCGAAGAGATGGCTTATGTGGCAAAACGGGAAAATCTCTCTCCCGAATTGATTCGCAGCGAAATCGCCCGAGGAAGACTGATTATTCCCGCTAATATCAATCACCTCAATCTCGAACCTATGGCGATCGGTATTGCTTCTAAGTGTAAAGTTAATGCTAATATCGGGGCTTCCCCTAACTCCTCGAATATTAACGAAGAACTGGAAAAATTACACCTAGCGGTCAAATACGGCGCGGATACGGTGATGGATCTTTCCACCGGTGGCGGTAATTTGGACGAAATTCGCACCGCGATTATCAATGCTTCTCCTGTCCCCATCGGTACTGTACCCATCTATCAAGCGGTGGAAAGCGTTCACGGCAATATTGAAAAACTCACCCCCGAAGATTTCCTCCATATTATCGAAAAACACGCCGGGCAAGGGGTAGATTACATGACGATTCATGCGGGAATCCTCATCGAACACCTGCCTTTAGTCAAAACTCGTCTGACCGGGATTGTCTCCCGGGGTGGTGGGATTATTGCTAAGTGGATGCTACACCACCACAAGCAAAATCCTCTCTACACCCATTTCGACGAAATTATCGAGATTTTCAAGCGTTATGACGTTTCTTTTAGTCTCGGTGACTCCCTGCGTCCCGGTTGTACCCACGATGCTTCCGATGCAGCCCAATTAGCGGAATTGAAAACCCTCGGCCAACTGACGCGCCGCGCTTGGGAACACGATGTACAGGTGATGGTGGAAGGACCTGGCCATGTTCCCATGGATCAAATTGAATTTAATGTGAAAAAACAAATGGAGGAGTGTAGCGAAGCACCTTTCTATGTTCTCGGTCCTCTTGTCACCGATATTGCTCCAGGGTACGATCATATCACTTCGGCGATCGGGGCGGCTCTGGCGGGTTGGTACGGGACGGCGATGTTATGTTATGTCACCCCGAAAGAACATCTCGGTTTACCCAACGCTGAAGATGTGCGAAATGGCTTAATTGCCTACAAAATAGCGGCTCATGCGGCAGATATCGCCCGTCATCGTCCCGGAGCGCGCGATCGTGACGATGAACTCTCAATTGCTCGTTATAATTTCGATTGGAATCGTCAATTTCAGTTATCCTTGGATCCCGATCGCGCTAAGGAATACCACGATGAGACTTTACCCGCAGATATCTATAAGACTGCGGAGTTTTGTTCGATGTGTGGACCGAAATTCTGTCCTATGCAAACTAAGGTCGATGCCGATGCGATTACGGAATTAGAGAAGTTTCTCGCTAGTCAGAATCAAGAAAATCTAACCCCAGTTTAAAGGGGAGTTAGTAAGAGGGCTGACTTGATTTCAGCCCTCTTACTAGGATAGAAGTCAAAATTCTGGGAATAGCCGCCGATTTTTTGACTAATTGACCCGTTTTTCTAGATATTGACCGATCATCAATTCTTGACCGGCGCGAGAGATAATCGTTTGTCGAGTACGATATTGTTGACCGATGAGTTTAATTTCTTCTTCAAAGACAGAACCGGCGTATTCTGTTCTCAGACAGAGAGTAGAGGGGTTAGGAAAGGTATAAATAGCGCTAACGGGTTTATCCGTCGCAAATCCCCGATCGCGATAGAGAATATTATCTAAAATACCGAATATAGTCGAACCGTTGGAGGGTTTTTTACTCTGGGGACGCAGATAATTACTTTGCCAAGTGACTTCCGTACCACCTAATAAAGCTGTATCTTCCAGATTATGTAAACGGGCAAGTTGAATTAATGGTTCGCTGCCTTGGGGTAAATATTTAATCTCGATGGCGCTGATAACTTCTTGGGGTTCCGTTTCTTGGGTGAGGGTGTAATAACGTCTCTGGGATTGCCAGCGTCCTTCTGTCTGCTTAAAAAAGGCTAAAGCCGAGGTTTCCAGCGATAATTGGGCGGTTTGAATTAATGTCATAGAAATAAAACCTTTCCTGTTTTTTGGGAGAGCAGATTTGTTATCCTTTGTCAAGAGTTTGCCAGAGAATTGTTACACATCTTAATACAATTATAAGCTGTTAAGTATTTAAATTGCCAGTTGAGATGAGGCAAGAGGCAAGAGGCAGGAGATAGGGTGGTCACTGCGTGCGCGTTGCGGGGGGTTTTGGGGTTTTAGGGTTTTAGGGTTTTAGGGTTTTAGTTGAAATTCCCCCACTTCCCCACTTCCCACTTCCCACTTCCCACTTCTCCACTTCCCACTTCCCCATTTCCCCACTTCCCCATCCCCCAACCCCCTTTTTACCTGTTACTTTTCACCCGATCTGCCCAGTCTTGGTATTGTTAAAAATATAGAACCTCCGAACAAGGTCTCAACTCCGTGCAGTTAAAACAAGTAATCATCGCCCACAAGGCCAACCATCCCCAAAGTAAAGCATGGGCGGAAAAATGCGCTAAACAGTTAGAAGCCCGTCAGTGTAAAGTTTTAATGGGACCCAGTGGCTTTAAAGATAATCCCTATCCGGTATTTTTAGCCTCAGCATCGGAAAAAATCGACCTCGCCATCGTTTTGGGCGGAGATGGAACCATTTTAGCCGCCGCTCGCTATTTAGCTCAGGAAGACATTCCAATTTTAGCGGTGAATGTCGGCGGCCATCTGGGATTTTTAACGGAACCTTTTGAGATTTTCCAGGATACGGAGACGGTCTGGGATCGTTTACAATCCGACCACTACGCGGTACAACAACGGATGATGTTAAAGGCCAGAATCTATGAAGGGGATAAAAGAAGCCCCCAGGCAGTGAGCGAGGCATTTTATGCCCTGAATGAGATGTGTGTGAAACCCGCTAGTATCGATAGGATGCCCACCTCGATCCTCGAAATCGAAGTGGACGGGGAAGTAGTAGATCAGTACCAAGGAGACGGCCTATTAGTGGCTACTCCCACGGGGTCCACCTGTTACACCGCTTCCGCTAATGGCCCGATTATACACCCCGGCATGGAAGCGATCGCTGTCACCCCGATTTGTCCCTTGAGTCTTTCCAGTCGGCCGATTGTCATTCCCCCGGCATCTCTGGTCAGTATTTGGCCTCTGGGAGACTACGAATTAAACACTAAACTCTGGATGGATGGTGCTTTAGCCACTTCCATTTGGCCTGGGCAATGGGTGGGAGTTACCAAAGCTGAAAAATTTGCCCAATTTATTATCCTGCGGGAAAGCTATTCTTTTTATCAGACTCTACAGGAAAAATTGCAATGGGCCGGGGCGAGAATTCATTATGATGGCAATCGTCATAATTAGGGTTTGCGGCAAAAAGTTTTTCGTGGGGACAGGGTGTGGGGTGTGGGGTGTAGGGTTTTACCCATTTTCAGGGGGTCAATTACCTAATTTTCAGGGAAAAAGTACCTTAATTTTCCCCCTGATCACTCCAATGGCTGGCACTTTTTGATTTCAAAAAAGCCTAAAAGTCTTACCCAACAAGGTTTTTAGATTTATTCAGCAACCCCTAGATATATGTAATTAATTGTGTCTAGCTACTTATAATTACCGAGATGCCAGTAGGGATCGTTAAAGGTTGAGCGGGGGACAAGGAGCAAAAAGCCCCTTGGACCCCAGCGAATAGAGGGTCAAAAGTTATCAAAATATTTGACAAAATTGCCACTTTATGGTAGGAAATTGGGTCATTATTATACCTTAAATTTTAAATTTCATCCCATCCCGTTAAGCCAGAAGACATAACATAACTGGTAACGGTTGCTTCAAAAAAGTTAGCTTTGGTGTGGCCTTCTTTTTTGGTATCGGAGAAGCGTTCCAGATGGGTATAGGGACTTTTGTTATACTTTTCTTCCTTGTATAAAGGCTCAAGTCCGATCGCTTTCAGCCGAATATTAGCGAGGTATTTGGTGTACTGTTCGGTACTGTATTCGGTAATACCTAAAATGTCGTTGCCAACAATGTGATTTGTCCAGCGACATTCGTGTTTAACGGCCGTATCGAACATCTCATAAATCTGTTCAACAGAATGGGAAAAAGTTGCCATGGCTTCGGGAATAAGTTTCTGATACAAACGGACGTGACTTAATTCGTCCCGGTTGATCATTTTGAAAACGTCAGCACTACCGGACATTAGCTGTCGAGAAGCGAGATTATAGAAAAAGATAAAGCCATTGTAAAAATACAAACTCTCTAGCAAATAATCGGCGACAAGGGCGATAAAATAGCTTTCAGTAGTTTTTTTGTCGATGTATTGCTGGTAGAGACTAGCAATAAATTCACAGCGATCCCTGAGAACTTTATCGGTGCGCCAAAAGTCATAAACTTCGCCTCGGCGATCGGAGGGAATAATCGTTTCAATTAAGTATTGATAACTTTGATTGTGCATGGCCTCTTGAGAAATTTGTTCCGCCATACAAAGACTAATTTCTGGCGCAGTGACGCTACCTTTTAGGTGGGGAATATTACAGGTTTGCACGGAATCAAGAAAAGTTAGATAGGATAAAATACCATCATAAGCATATCTTTCTTCGTCGGTAAGATGCCCGTATTCAGTCACGTCTTGAGTGATATCTAATCGTTGCGGAATCCAGAAATTTTCGCGCATTTGTTGATATAAACCCACCGCCCAGGTGTAGCGGACATCGTTTAATTGCATCAGGTTGGTGGTGTTACCAAACCAGATCGAACGGTTTTCGATCGCATCATCTCCCGCCGGATTGAAGATCGGGGAAATGGGCATCGAAGGGCAAGAATTAACTAAATGTAAGGACATGATTACTTGGATATTATGGCACTTTTAGGTTATAATATATTTTCGGTAAAAAGTCAAATCTTTTGATTAGGAATAAATTCAAAATCTAGGGCTTCTGCCAAAGTAAATGGGCAATAGTTCGGGAATTTCTCTAGGTTTATCCCTGTTTCAATGGCAGCTTTTTTTCTGGCCTTATTGTAGCATTTTTTTAAATTTTCTTCTGTTAAAAAAATCTTAAGACTAGGGCTATTTTCTAAATCTTCTTCGATTCTTTCGCGATGCTCAAAAAGGGTTAATGCCCAGCTTCTGGTTTGTTTTTCTGGCTCTTGTAAGTATTTTAGTAAATGCCATAAAATCACAGTTAGATTACTTTTAAGGGCTTTCTGTTGACTGATAGACATAGATTTTATTTCTTCAATTAAATTCTCTAAATCTAAATCAGAAAATTGATGATTTTCTAGTAAAGATATGGTTTTCTCTAGCCAGAGATAGTAGTCCTTTTCGTATAAGTTCTTTTCCATAATTATCCCCCTTCACTTGCTTTTATACTCTGTCAATATTATTTTGAGATTTCAGGAAACCAATCCTCATTTAAAGCCTGTTCTATAGTGCAAATTGGAGCTAAACTGACCAAATTTTCAGCCATTCCCGATAGATCCAAAAATAATTTACGAGCATTTTGATAACAGGGCAAGAAAATTTCCGATAGATAGGGCTTTAAACTGGGACTGTCTTCAATAATTTGTTGAATTCGTAGGCGAAAGTTACGAATTTCATTTTTCCATCCTCTTTGATTATATTCTAATTCCGATTCCCAGTAAGCTAGTTTCAGCAAATGTTCTAATAACCGAGTTAAATAACTTTCTAAACTTCGTTTCTCACTTTTACCCATGCTACTAATTTCGTCAATTAAATTCTCTAAATCTAAATCAGAAAACCGATTATTTTCTAGTAAAGATATGGTTTTCTCTATCCAGAGATAGTAATCTTTTTCGTATAAATCACTCTTCATTGCTTAATCCTCTCCGAGAAACTCAGGAAACCAATTTTCATCTAAAATTTGGTCGATTGCTCCAATAGGTGTAGAACTTAAAAGTCTTTTATCGATGCCAGAACCTTCGATAAATAGATGGCAAGCATCCTCATAACATTGCTCAAGAATCTCGGTGAGGTAAGATACTAAGTTTGTATTATAAGTTCCATCCTTTTTGTTGCTAATAATTCTTTTTATTTGAATGCGAATATTTAAAATATCCCGTCGCCACTTGTTTTTATTGTAATCGCGCTTAGATTGCCAATAAGTTAATTTAAGTAAATGTTCCAAGAGTTTAGTTAGTAACCTCTCTAACTTCTGACGTTCTCTTCTGGACATATCTTTTATTTCTTCAATTAAATTTTCTAAATCCAACTCAGAAAACTGGCGATTTTCTAGTAAAGATATAGTTTTCTCTAACCAGAGATAGTAATCCTGTTCGTATAAGTTCTTTTCCATAGTCCCTCACCTTAATTAACTATAATCTAACCAAATCATCAATGATTATTATCCTCATATTCAGGAAACCAATCATCATCCAAAGCTTGGGCAAGAGTGAGAATTTTTTCCGTGGGCAAAGTATTGATTTTTACTCCCATTTTTCTAGCTAGGATACGAAGGGCTGACTGATAACATTTATCAAAACTATTCTCTAGATAGGACTTTAAACTTGGATTATCATCAAGAACTTCCCATAAATCAATTCTAAAAATAGTAATTTCTCCTTTCCAGTGATTAGCACTATATTGACGTTCCGATTGCCAATAAGCAAGTTGCAGCAAATGTTGGATTATTCTAGTCAATAAACTTGTTAAGGTATGTTTTTCCTTGATACCCATACTTTTAATCTCCTCGAGGAGATTATCTAAATCTAAATCGGAAAATTGATGATTTTCTAGTAAAGATATGGTTTTCTCTATCCAGAGATAGTAATCCTGTTCGTATAAAGTCTTATCCATAGCTGTGATTAGGTGATCAATAAAACTCATTTTATCAGTCCTAATCTTTGATGTAAAAAAATTAAGGTGGGCATTGCCCACCGAAGTTAACCTTAATTAGCGCAACTAGAACAACTATCGTCAGACTCTCGAAAATTGTCCTTTTGTACGGTGCGGATATAATAAATCGCTTTACACCCCAATTCCCACGCCATAACTAGGGTATCAAAGATATCTTTGGCAGTGAGACAACGGTTGGGTTCTGCGGGGAAATAAACCCCTTCATTGAGGTTGAATAATAACTCCATAGAAATCCCCGTATCGATCCATTCTTGCATAGTAGCGATCGCTTTCACCACTTGCTGCTGTTCGAGATTTTTGTTCTCTGAATAAAACCAGAAAGCTTCTTCAATAAAAGGTGGTGCGATGGGAACGGTTCCCTTTGCCCATTTATCATAGAAAAAGCGACTATAAACCGGCAAAACACTAGCGGTGCATCCCTGTACCAAACTAGAGGAAGTATTAGGAGCAATGGCGGTAATATGGGAATTACGGATGCCAAATCGTTGAATATCTGCGGCTAATTGTTGCCATCTTTGCGGTTGCACCGCATTATTTAAAAACCATTCCACTGGTTTTGCTCCGATTAATTTACCTTGGCTCCATTCACTACCCAAGAAAGCTTGATAAGCACCGCGTTCTTTGGCTAATTCCATCGAGGAATAGGTACACCAATAGCCAATTTCTTCAAATAAATTACTAATTTCTGACAGGTTATTGTAGGATAATTTCCGTTTAGCTAACCAGTCAGCCAATCCCATCGCCCCTACCCCAATAGTGCGATATTTATCGTTGTGGTTTTTAGCATTATCAAAGGGAGGATTAGTAATATCGATAGTATTGTCGAGAATCCTGACAGCGATTTGACAATTAGACTCGATTTCTTCCCTGTCGATGTTGGCTAAATTAAGGCTAACTAAATTACAGCAATGGGCAGTTTTATCGGGGGTGACATTGCTAAAAGATTCGGTGCATTGTCCTGTTAGAATGCCGTTAAACATTCCCAGATGACGCTTGGGTTCTGTAAAACAGTAGGTGTCATCTCGACGACAGGTTAACTCTACCGATTCAATGCGGATAAACTGAGTGGCCGAACGTTGGGGTTCTTTTAAAGTCCATTGTAAGCGATGAGTTTTAAGTCCCAATTGACCAAGTTGAAATAGTCCGACAGAATTAATCAGTAAACGATATTTTGGTTGACAGAGATATTCTTGATAATTTCCCTTTCCATTTGGCATCAATTTATAGCCACCGTCATCCATAACAGTAACTTTGGAATCAACTCCTAAAGTCTGTAACATTAGGCGAATATCGAGCAAAAATTGCCGGTTAACAGAAGCAATCTGGAGAGACTCGTTAGAACCATTGCGGGCAACTGTTCCATCGGCATCAAGTAAACCAGCTAACCATTCTAAACGAGATTTAATTGTGTAACCATTGAGAGGAACTGTAAATTTACTGGGAATATCTAACGGGAGTTTACAGACGATCCGATCTTGTTTACTGTCATGATATACCGCTAGGGTATCGGTTTCTTTTCTCCAAAAAGTACCTTTTTCAATAGAGCCATTTCCCTGATATTTGTTACGAATAGCCAATAAGGGAAGTAACTCTTTTTTAACTCCGTATAGGTCAACTTCTGGCATTCCATTGTTTCCGTAACTCCCATCTCCAGAAAAGAATCCTGCGGTGTAGGCGTAGGGAAAGTCAAGATCATTTTCTGACTGGATGAGAGGCAGCTGGTATTTAATTAATTTATCTCCTTGTTTGAGGTCTTTTGCCTCCACAATTTCCACGGTTCCCTTGTAGTTTTTCTGAACGTAAAACTTATGGTAGTAAGTACATTCTAAGGCCTCTCCGTTAGAGAAATTTACCTTTAATAAAGGCTGGTTTTCTCCAGTCTTTTTAACTAATACTTCTGACCACTCCAATCCATTCCAGACATTAACATATTCCCCCACCAAATCAGCGATTGCTATTTGTCCTCGGTCAGTAAGAATTTTTGTTTCTCCCGCGACGCATAAATTTACACCGGGGATATAGCCATCATGTTTATTAGGATTAGCGCGATTGATGGTATCTTTGAAGGCAATGTAGGGCATTCCTGTTTCTACTTGGGAACGCATGATACTTTTAAATAAGTCCCGGGCATTGATTTTTTTATAGAGGAGAATCTCTTGATCTAAATTAGCTTCTACTAAACGATAGGCTTCTTCAAATTCTTCCCCCCATAGTTCCGCTAATTCTATACCTAATTTATTGCGAACTTCGTAGGGATCTACTAATGTCCACTCGTCTTTATTTATCACCCGACGCATGAATTCATCGGTGATAACTAATTGGGGAAAAACATCATAAGCTTTGCGTCTTTGATCACCGTTTTCTGTCTGCATTTCCAGAAATTCTGGCACATCTAAATGCCAGATGTCAACACCGATAGTTACTGCCCCGGCGCGTCTTCCCCCCTGATTTACTGCAATAGCTGTATCGTTGAGTAATTTAATCCAAGGAATAATCCCCCCGGAAGCATTAGCTTTCCCCATTACCCAGCTACCAGTGGCGCGAATTCTACTCACATTCACCCCGACACCGCCACCATTTTTTGAGATGCGGGCAGCATTAGTAATCTCGTCGAAAATGCTTTCTAAACTGTCGTCAATGGAGAGGATAAAACAACTGGTTAGGGAACCTTTGGGAGTGCGTAAATTGGCTAAAATTGGGGTGGCAAGAGAGATTTTTCTTTGAGCAATCGCTTGATAAAATTTCTTCGCCCAGGGGAGTCTATTAGCTGGTTCTTCCACAGTGGCAAGCAGCAAGGAACAGGTTAATAATGCCTCTTGGGGTAACTCATTTTTGAGTAAATAACGGCTAGTGATTAACAATGCCCCGGCGTAATCATAATCGATGTCCCAATCAGGATTAATCCAAGAACCAGCTTCTTTTAATTCTGCCTCGGAATAGATGAGAATCCTTTCGTCGTACAGCTGATTTTTAACTTGAGTTTTGACGGTTTTCTCGTAATTTCCGTACTGATAACCCCGGGCTACTAAGGTATCTTTCCAAAGACTCCAAATATGCAATCTTCCCGCCACATAGCGCCAATCCGGTTCCTCTGGACTACACATTTCTAGGGCGCAATTAATTAAATTATCCTGTATTTCCCTAGTGGTAATCCCATCCCGCAGGCGTGTGGTTAAACCCGCTTCTAAGGCGATTGAATTGACTTTTTTGCCCTCACAAGCCCACTCTACCACGTCGCGAATTTTGCCGATATTTAAGCTTGTGGTGGAACCATCGCGCCGAATCACTCTAATTCCATGGCTGCCCATATTAGCTAAAGGGGTAGAACGAAAGGCTATTACTTCGTTATTTTTGTGAATGGAGACGGCAGTAGTCAAGGGCTTTGATTGCATAATTAGGAAATTGCGGCGTTAAAAAATTTGACAAATTAATCTATTTGTACTAGAGTATTCTATCAGATTTTCTGGGAAAACACAACATCTAGCGTGTTAAATAATCCTATCACTCTATATATGGTATAGCCAGGATTATTTTGTTCCCTAAAAACAGTGTTTTGGATGACATTTTCTGGAAAAAATTCTTGATTTTTCCCAGAAAACAGTTCTTTTGTATGCTTGACAAAAGAACTATTCTTTGATAGCAAAAACAGATTGACAAAATACTTTTGATCCGATTCTGCTTGACTGCTGAGGAGGTTGTGGTCAGACTTTATTTGTTCTTAACTTTTCGATAATTTAAGACAAGAGTGGATTAAAAGTCAAATTTCCTCTGAGAACCTCTGAGAGAGTGAATTTTCTCTTTTCGCTATTTAGTGGCTTACCGCTAGAATAATAGAACAAAAACGCTATATATAGCGTCTAGCGAGTAGAGGACAAGGATGAAATATTTAGAAGAATGGCGTGATAGCGGGGTGGATGCGGAGTTAATCGAACTCAATGTCACCGGTTTAGCGGGGTTATCTCCCAGTGAATACCTACTCTACTCCCAAGAATTACCGCGACGCAATGATGGCAGAGTTAGGGATGATATTCTCAAGCGTTATGAACATATCAGTCAAGGCGGTTGGTGGTGTTCAGGAATTGACTTATTAACGGGTAATTATGACCTTTGGGGCTGTTTTAAGCCCGATTTTCCCCGTTTAAGCCTTGATAAGGCTAAACCGATTAAGTACGAACATCCTCCCCAAACCCCTACGGGAGTCTTTGCTTTGCGGGTTCCCCTGAAAATTTGGCAAAGGATAGCCCAGCATATCAGTATTAATATTTTAACTGAAGAAGTGGATAATAAGCAAGAGGATCTCGGTTTTTGGTCCTGGGTAATTAAACATCCAGAGATACCTATTTGTCTTACGGAAGGAGCGAAAAAAGCGGGTGCATTACTAACAGCAGGTTATGCGACAATTGCCTTACCCGGAATTCACAATGGTTATCGTACTCCCAAGGACGAATTAGGCAGAAGAATCGGCAAATCTCATCTAATTCCGCAGCTAGAAAAATTAGCTAATTCAGGACGAAAGATTTATCTAGTTTTTGATCAAGAAACTAAACCAAAGAACCAACAAGCGGTTAATTTAGCTTTACAGAGAATGGGTTATCTATTCAGTCAGGCTAACTGTCAGGTAAAGGTAGTTACTTGGGATGCTGCTGACGGTAAAGGGGTGGATGATTTACTAATCAATCGAGGAGAAGATTACTTCCAACAAGTCTATCAAAAAGCTACCTCTTGGGAAATTTGGAAGGCAGCGAGTTTAAATAGTTTAACTCTCCCACCTCATCTAGAGTTAAATAGCCGTTACTTGCCAGATATTGCTATCCCTACATCAGCGCAGTTAATGGCGATTAAATCGGCTAAAGGTACAGGAAAAACTGAGTTTTTAGCTAAGATAGTTAAACAGGCTATTGCCAATCAACAAAAAGTTTTAGTTATTGGTCATCGAGTCAAACTGGTAGAGGAGCTATGTCAACGCTTTGGTTTAAACTATATCAGCAAAGTTAGAGATAATCCTGCGGCACAAATTTACGGTTATGGTTTATGTATTGACTCTCTCCATCCCCAATCACAAGCTAAATTTCATGCGGAAGATTGGCAAGGAGCTATGATTATTATCGATGAGATCGAACAAGTTTTATGGCATGGGTTAAATGGGGATACTTGTAAAACTAATCGAGTAGCAATTTTAAAGTCTTTAAAGTCTCTACTACAAACTGTGGTCGGCAGCGGGGGAAAAGTCTTAGTTGCTGATGCTGATTTAAGTGATATTTCCCTAGAATATCTAACTTCTTTAGCAGCTATTAAACTAGAAACTTTCTTGATTAGTAACGATTGGAAACCTAATTATCAGGAAGCTTGGCGAGTTTATAACTACTCTGATAATACTCCACAACAGCTAGTTAAGGATTTAGTTAAACATATTAAAGAGGGAGGAAAACCTTTTGTTTGTCTATCAGCACAAAAATTAACCAGCAAATGGGGGACAATTACCCTAGAATCTTATCTAAGAAAGCAATTTCCTCAGAAGAAAATTCTGCGGATAGATTCAGAGTCATTGCCAGATTCTAGTCACGCTGCCTATCAAGCGATTGGCAATTTAAATCAGTTGTTGCTTAACTATGATATAGTTCTAGCTAGTCCTGCGATCGAAACGGGAATTAGTATTGATATTCAGCAACACTTTACCTCGGTTTGGTGTTTAGCACAGGGAATTCAAACTCCCACTTCTATCGCTCAATTTTTAGGGAGAATTAGAGAAAATATTCCTCGTTATATTTGGTCAGCAGTGTACGGATTTAATCAGGTGGGTAATGGTTCCACTTCTATCCCCAAACTTCTCACCTCTGGACACCGATTAACGGAGGTTAATATTCGCTTACTACACCAATCAGATTTAGAATCTCTTGAGGATTTAGATACAAATTTTCAAGCGGAATCTCTCCTCTGCTGGGCAAAAATGGCTGTGCGAGTAAATGCTTATATGCTTAATTATCGTCAGTCAATCTTAGGTATTTTACAAGCAGAAGGTCATAGAATTAAAGAACGGAATCAGGAAGAAGAACTAGAAATAAATAATCAGTTAACGGAAGCAATTGAAGAAATTAGGGAACATAATTATCGTTCTGAATGCGAGGCAATTGCCAGCGCAGCCGAGATCACGGAATCAGAATATCGTTGGCTTAAAAAACAGTTAATTAAGTCAGTGAAAGAAAGGAGAATTATCAGGAAATATGACCTATACAAACGCTATGGAATCCCCGTCACACCGCAATTAGTGATTAAAGATGATCAGGGATGGTATCAAGAACTACGCTTACATTACTTTTTGACAATTGGGCGACAATTTTTGTGCGATCGAGATGCTTTAATTGCCCGTAAACTGATAGAATCAGGTCACGGAAGTTTATTTATTCCTGATTTTAATGGTAGTCAATTAGGAGTGATTATCGGGACGTTAGAAGTGTTAGGAATTCCCGTATTATTAGCTAACCCTGAAAGAGAATTAACTAATCATGATGCCGATTTACAAAAAATGGCCGAAATCGCCATTAAAAACCGCAACGAGATTAAAACTATCACCAAGATTAACCTCTCTAATACTTCCCGTCCTCTGACGATTATTCGTAATTGTTTGAACTTGTTAGGTTATGAATTAACCAGCAAGGGCAGCCAGAGAATTGCTAAAAAATCTCTAAAAGTTTATCAGATTGTTGCCCATCAGGATGGTAGAGAACAGGTGTTTCAACAATGGTTATTTAGAGATGAAAAATGTGCGGGAAGTTCTGAGATTTGGTATGAGGACTATCTCTTTTCTCTCACCCAGAAACCATCTCTAGGCGAACCGGAAAATGCTTATATTCAATTAAGTCTAGAATTATAGTCTAGCTATGGGGAAAATTGCCTATTTAAGCGACTTTTTTGCCTAAAATGACCACATCAGCCAGAAAATCGTCTAGATCGGCAATTTGAGGTAAATAACCCCATCGTTGAAAGCCGAATTTTTCAAAGAGACGAATACTGGCTTGATTGTGAGCAAAAATAATACAGATAAGATTAGATATACCCAATTTGGGACAGCGATTCAGGGCATATTCTACTAATAATTTACCGATTCCACGACCTTGATAATCGGGGGCAATATATAAACTAACCTCTGCCGTTTTTTGGTAAGCGACACGACCATAAAACATCTGTAAACTCAGCCAACCCACCACCCGACCTTCGATCGCTATTACCAAGATGGGATACTGTTCAGGATCGTGCTTTTTAAACCATTCTCGCCGACTTTCGAGGGAAATAGGCTTTAAATCTGCGGTTGCCTTGCGAGTGGGAACAGCAGCATTATAAATCTCGATAATTGTTGGTAAATCTGTTTCTTTGGCCTCGCGAATAATCATAGAATATCAAGTAAAAAGTAAAAAGTAAAAAGTAAAAAAATAATATTTCTTATTTTCTACCTACCTATCGGGTTGATTCTCAGGATGAAGTATAACCTAATTTTGCCTCTTTATCCAGCCATCTTACTTTAAAATTGAGTTTGATAGCGGACGGTAAACTCATTCAAATTGTAATCGTAGGAAAAGCGAATAAAAGACTGGGAATTGACTCGATAGACGGTTTCCAAATTGGGAAGAATATTAAAATCCGTTGCCCTGATCGCATTACTAACCGCATTCTCCACATCATACACGACTCCTTGGGCTAAGAGGGGAATCGCCAACTGAACCACTCCAAATTGAATTAATTGTTCTGTATTTTTCCCCTGTAAACCATTAAAAACCGACAGCAATTGTTCCCCCAAAAGTCGAACGATTTCTCCTTGGCTGCGGGGGGGAGTGCTGGTTAATTTAACTAGGGGAGTATTAAGCAATCCCTCATCTTCACCTCTAGCAAAAGCCACTGCTTGTAAACAATTAGCAGCTTTTTGTAATTCTGTATCTGTATAGTTTTCCTCTAGGGGAAAAGGTGGACTATCGGGACGAATTTGGCACACTTCATTGAGATTACGTCCTAAATTTGGTAGCAAGCGGTTTAATTCCCCTTCAACGCTGAGGGTGACATCGATCCTTTGAATGCGATTGAGGCTATCATCGGGAATTTCATTGCTAGGAAAATCTCCCCCCGGACGGGAGATAGCAAAATCGCGAGATTGAGAAAATTCGCTGAGAATTGTTCGCAGTTGAATATCAACAAAGGGATTAAAAAGTCCCAACCCGCGACTAGAATCGAAAACAATAACATTTTGATTGCGTCGGTTAAGAAGAAAACGAGTATCGATGTAACTAACCCGTCCTCGATCGAGATTAATCACTCCATTGGTTTGTAATTTCTCCAGTGGAGTGAGCGGACCGTTCAAGGTTAAAGCACCACTAAAATCAAATTGATACAAAGGTTCTTGTTCGATTGATAATCCTGCTAAAGACACTTGGAAATTATTTAAAACTGGAGTAATATTTGTCGTCTGAGGAATGTTGAGAGGCTGCAGCCAGCGACTCACTGGTTTATCCGTTTCTTGATTAATTTCTGCTGTGCGAGGAAGAAAAACTTTACCCCTAGAAAGACGCACATTCCCCCCGATAATTGGTTGCTGAATTGTTCCTGTCACCATGGCATTCCCAGCAATTAATCCCCGATAAAGACCATTAATTGCTATATCTCCCTCTTGAATATTAACTGTTAACGGATTAGGATTATTTTTGATGGCTTGAAAGAAAGGTAAAACTCCCACCACAGAAATTTGTCTGTCAGCGATCGAGCCTTGTAATTCCTCTACTGTTAAGCTTTCAGGGGTTAACCCAATGCGGCCATTTACGGTTAAAATCTCTGGAAAAGCAACACTGCGGATAGCGGCATTATTAAGAGTAACTATACCATTTGCTTCTAAATCTTTGATTTTTAAGCCCTCTTTTATATCTAATCTTCCCGTCGCTGAAAGAACTACCTCTCCCTCACCGTTAACCCATTCGATGGCGTTTTGACTGATAGCTTCAATTAATTTGATTCCATCGGTTCCCAATTTTGCTTGGATTTTTAATTGATCATTACCCGGTAAGGGAGGATAGGGAATGCTGGCATAGATTTGGATTGATTCGGAGGAGGTTGTCCGCAAATCAAAACGATACTGATTATAGGTAAATAAACCAATTATATCCTGATTAATATTTTGGGCATTAATTGCACCGTCAATAAAGGCAAAATTACCCTGAATACGAGGATTTAATAAGGTTCCTGCAATTTGTCCTTGAGTTTTTAGACTACCGGATACATCCAAGGGAAACTGCACAAAATTTCTCAAGAGATCCAGAGAAAGATTTTCCACGGCAAAAGTTCCCTCTACTTTGTTTAGGGAAAAATCACCCGCTAAAAATACGGAAGAATCTCGTGATTTTAATCTAATCGGTTCTATCCTGAGCAACTGACGATTTAAGTTAAGATTAATTGTTACTTCATCAATAGGAATTAATTGGGTATCGGTGGTGACAATTCCGAGAGGGTTAACAATATTTACCGTCGGTCTTTGGGGTCGCCATTCCCATCTATTGCCCTGAAATTTTACGCTAAGATCTGGATTTTTTAAAGTCCCAGTTAAGGCTATATTTGCTTGATAACGGCCGCGAAAATCTAGTTCAGAAGGTATCCCGACTACCCCTCTTTCCCTTGCTAATTGCTGGATTATTTCTTCAATTTTTGCCCGCACATTTACCCGTTCTGCTAGGGAAGCTTCGGGATTACCTACTTCTAGGGGACTAAGTTGAATAGCTGGGTTATTTTCGGAGGAGAAAAGGGTGATTAAACTGGTTAAATCATAGATACTAGCAACTGATAATAAATCTTGAATATAACCTTGATCTACCCTGAGTTTAGCTTCTATTTCCTGGGTTTGCCAATTAAATAAACCTTGCAGATTATATTGACTTGCACCCGCTTGTAAACTCCCCTCTTGCAGTTGAACTATGGAATCCCGATAAACCAAATTTGCCGTTAATTTTTCCCCGATTAAGTTACCTAAACTAGGTCGGTTAATCTCTAGTTGTCCCTGTCCCTGTAAGTTAAATAAATTGATGTCTAGATTAGCATTTACTTGTCCAGCAATAATCCCCGGAACATTGTAGGCTGCCGTGGGAGATATTTTCAGGATTTCTAGGGGAAAATCGGCAATCTGAACATTTAAATTTTCTCCGCTTCGTTTAGCTGTTGCTAAAAAAGGAGTTTTATTTCCAAAAGCTTGGCGAATATTTATCCCTAAGGGAAGATAGGGCAGCAGACAATTATTTTGTTGACAAGGATCGAAAGTCAGGTCAATAATGTCCTGATTTCCCCGCAGATTTAAACTAATATTTTGACCGATTCCTGCTTGCATACTTCCTTTTAAGATAGGTTCAAAGGGTCGATCATTAATGCTAAAGTTAGCTAAATTTATATCTCCTTTGATTTGTATATTTCCCACTTTTTGCCAAGCAGTTAAGAGATTTTTTCCTGTGATTTGTCCTTGAAATTCTCCGATCCCTGTCAGTGTCGATTCTCTGGGTTTCAAACGAGGATCGATCGGTAAAAGCGATATAATCTCAGCCAAGGGTACAGTAGCAAGGTCTGTTTTTGCCTGTAGATTTAAGTTAACCTCAGCGATATCGGGTTGACTGATAAGATTAGCTAAAAGAATATTTCCTCGCACATCAAAGCTATTTTCTCCCCACTGTGCCGAGAGATTATTAACCTGAATTGGTGTTACTCCCTGCCAAATTTCTTTAATATTTCCTGCTAAATTCGCCCTAAAATCTAAGTTAGGAATCGAGATTGATTTTATTCCTGGCAATTGTCCTAGTACGGCAGCGGGATCGAGATTAGCGGCAATAATATCACTTTGCCAGAAATTATTATTCAGTTGTGCCTTAGCTTTAATTTCTCCTTTGGCTACATTAATACGAGAGTTAAAAACTGCTTTGATACTGCTTAAGTTGAGTCGTTTTTCTTGCAGGGAGTCGAAAATAGTTTGGGCATTTCCTGCTGCTTGAAAACTGGTTTGGGAAATATTCAACGGTATGGGAATATTAGTCTGAAAATTCTCTAAGCTACTGAGAATATTAAAAATACCGTTGTTTAACTGAATATCAGTATTAATCGGATTATTATCCACTAACAACCGAGTATTTACCCTAGCATTGACGGTGGACAAATTAGGGATTTTTCCCGCTAGTAAATTATTGATTCCACTGGTGAAATTGACTTGGGTTTTCCCTAGACTAACAGGAATATTTATATTGGGTAAAAACGGATTTAAGTTAATGCCAGCTGTATTAACTATACCGCTTAAAATACCTTTTTCCAGTTGGGCAGTAGTTTTTAGGGATCGATTATTGACAAATAACTGTATATCTCCCTCTCCGCGCCAAGTTTGTAAATCCGTTAAAGTACCGCTAATCAGAGAATTTATCCTGCCAGCAAAGCTGATTTTTGCCCTGCCTAAACTGACGGGAACTGTTAAATTTTCCACTAGAGGATTAAGACTAATCCCACTGGTATTAACTGTTCCTGTCAGGAAACCTTGATTCAGTTTGGCTGTGGCAATTAAAGGATTATTATCTACTAATAACTGCATATTACCTTGACCTTGCCAACTGCTGAAAATATTATTTTTATTATTTAGTAATTCTCCTAAATAACCTTGTAAATTAATTTGTGATCGCACTAATTTAACCTGGGTTGGTAAGTTAGGCAATAGGGAATTAATCGGCAATCCCGCTAAGAAAGCGTTAGCCTGAAGATTTCCTTGCAATACTTGACTATTGACTAAAATTGTGCCTTGTTTACTGCTAATTTCTAAGTTAGCAACTCCGTTTAAAGTATTAATATTAAGTTGGTCAATTTGCCCACTAACTTGAATATTAGCTGTCTCTAAATTTAAGGGTTCTAAGGTTTCTAGGTAGGGGCAAATGCTATCTAAATATTGACAAACAAGAGGCACAAAAGGAGTCAATAAAAAGTTATTACCCGTGATTTTTGCCTGGACTAATTTGCTAGTAAAATCACCATTACCATTAACCTGTAGTTTGCCGCCATTTGTTTTAATGACCGTATCGGTTAAATTTATTTTGTTGCCCCCTAAAAATACTTTACCCTCCCCGGCAACATTGATTAATCCTGACTGATTAACCGTGGGTATTTGCCAATTAATTAATAATTGTGGCAGTCCTAAACTACCCCTAGCTTTAATATTAGCTTGCAGATCGTTTATATTAATTTTAGCGGGAATTGTTGCGAATTGAGATAAAATTTTTCTCGTGGGAAAATGCGCTTGTAAATTCAAATTAATCGGCATTTTTGTCCCGTCAAGAGGTTGATTTTTTTGCAGGGATTGCAGAATATTTAACTGCAATTTTCCTTCTCCTTTAATTTCTCCACCTGCGACGGGTTTAATTTGAATTTTATCTAAATTAAGACGATTGAGATTTGTTTGAAAATTACTGGTTATTGATTGAATAGGAATTTGCTCAAAAATAATCGGTTTGCTGTTGCTAACGGTTCCTTTAATTAGAGGTTGATCTAGTTTTCCCGTCACTTGAAAAGTAGAGCGTGCTTCTCCCCGTAAATCTAGAGGTGATTGCAGATAAATAATTCTTAAAAGTTGTTGTAACTCCACCGATTCTAGAGCGACATTGAGATGATAACCAGTTTGCCAATTTACTTCTCCTCTCACCTCAGTTTTAATCTTGCCAATAGTTGCGTTCGCCTGTTCAACTAATACTTTGTCTCCCTGTAAATTTAACTTAGTTGTTAGCTTAATTGGATAGGGGAAAGGGTGGAATTTTCCCGCTACTTCCGTCACCTGAAAATTGCCATTACCTTGAATTTGATTTAGCTTTGCCCAACTGGGAATATTGAGAGCAATATTAGCATTTACTTGTCCTTGATTTAATTGAAAATTGCGATTAGGAATTAAAGTTAATAGTTCACTTAAGTTTAAACGTTCGATCTGAAGATTAGTTAGGCTTTCACCCGTTTTTAACGCCGTTTCTCCTTGAATTTTTACTTGACTTTTGAGGATTTCTGCGCTAAAATCGTAGGTGAGAGGCTGCCTTTGATTATCAATAAATCTTCCTTGACCATCGGCCTTAATTTCTATCGGTTTTTTCAGGGCATAGGGTTGGATAGTAAGAGCTGCCTTCTCCACCTGAAAACCCAGATTTAACTTAATGGGTGCCTCCCGATCAAAGTTACTAGCTATTTTTTCTAAATTATCGAGCCATTGACCATTTTTATCCTGATCGAGATAAATACTGGGATTAATTAACTTGACATCAACCGGCAGCGGCAGACCTAAAAGTAAGGGCAGCGGATTTAATCCCAATTCGATCGCATCAATAGATAAACTATCAGCAGAATTGGCCGTAGCTGGAATTTCCGATTTACCGATACGAATGCGATTAAAATAAAAGCCCTCTATCTTACCTACCCTGACAGGTCTGTGCAGCATTTCACTGAAGATATTGTCTAAAATTGGGGTTAGACGTTCATAAACTAAATAACGAGTCGTAAAATAGCCAAGGGAGGTAATTCCTAGGAGAGTAATTCCCCCAACAATTAAAGTAGAAGGCCGGCGGACAAATCGACCGATACTCAGAAAAAGATTAGGACGAGGAGAAGGATCACCAGGGGAGTTACTCATCGAAAAACTGGGGCTGAAACCCCGCCCTTTAGCGATAGCGGAGGGCGGCTTTATATGAGTTAGTGAGAAACAATTAAACCGTTAGAACGACGAATTAACTGAATCTTGCTAACAGCTATCTGTCCCAATCGTTGACCATTGGTATCGCTTACAGATAGCTGTTTTTCGGTATTTCCACTAACATAACCAATTCCTTTGGGAGAAGAAACTAAATCTCCTTTACGGAACCCATGTCTTGTGGTAGAGCCACCATATTTACGTCGTTTACCACCCTTAGAAAAAACCATCAGGTGAAGTTGACGACGACTAATAGGAGGACGTTTGATGACAGCAAAGGGAGCGTTTGTTACTTTAACATAACCCTTCCAATCCTATCCATGTCCATTA
>VYLT01000008.1_pt1 | contig 47114 bp, 31 predicted proteins | sample 5114261 | NCBI WGS metagenome assembly VYLT01 (sample SAMN12291815, study PRJNA351875) | freshwater metagenome | isolation source: freshwater lake | place: USA: Michigan, Little Long Lake | collected 2011-07-12 | reverse complement strand
AACCCGAATCGACGATTGCCGATGCAACCGTTGCTCCGCCCCCGAAACCCAAAAACAAAGATGATGATACCCTAGTTACGGCTCCTCCCGGAGTAACCCAAGACTACGACGCCACCACCCCACCGGCAGGCAAAACCGTCATGGATGCGGGGACCGAGGTGACGATTGCCCCTGAACCGAAGAAAAAGAGCAAACCCCAAATCGGCGACGATGTTCCCAATCCGCTTGGGAACTACGAGCTTGTCAAGGAACTCGGACGGGGTGGAATGGGCGCGGTCTATCTCGCTCGGCAGATGAGCCTCGACCGACCCGTTGCACTGAAAATTATGAACAAGCGTTGGGCGAACGATCCGATCTTTATCGCACGTTTCACCCGTGAAGCCTACGCCGCTGCCCAACTCACACACCACAACGTCGTACAGATTTATGACTTTGGTTTGCAAGATAACGTCAACTACTTTAGCATGGAGTTTGTCGAAGGAAAATCACTCGGCGATACCATTAAGAAGATCGGAAAATTCTCGGTCGAAGATGCAGTGGGTTACATTCTCCAAGCGGCTCGCGGGTTGAAGTTCGCCCATGATCGCGGGATGATCCATCGGGATATTAAACCCGATAACCTGATGCTCAACGTTCACGGGATTGTGAAAGTTGCAGACCTCGGCCTTGTGAAAACCCCCGGTATGACGGCTGCTGATGATAAGGTAGAAAAGACCGAAGCCGAAATGTCTATCGGGTCGATGAGTGCCCTCAAATCGATGTCGCAGGATATTACCGATGCCCAAACTGCAATGGGTTCGCCTGCCTATATGTCCCCAGAACAATGCCGCGATGCTGCCAGTGTCGATGTCCGTGCCGACGTGTATTCTCTCGGTTGCACAATCTATGCCATGTTGAACGGTAAACCGCCGTTCACGGGTTCTTCGGCCCTTGACGTGATGGCACAGCACACAACCGCAGAGCCACCCCCGTTGACGGGGATTCCAACGAAGCTCAATGCGATTATCTTGAGAATGCTTGCGAAAGACCCCGCTCAACGTCATCAAGATATGAGTGAGTTGATTACCGATCTCGAAGGTTTCTTGGGTAAAGGTCAGGGGCCGTTCAAACCTTCGGAAGAACAATTGACCACGTTCGAGAACCTTGCCAACGGGTTCCGCAATTCGCCCAAAGCCAAATTGCGTAACACGATGATTTTGGCAGCAGGGGCTGGTGCGTTGCTTGCTATCGTCTTGGCAGGGATTCTCGGCGGGGTTTGGGGAGCAGCGATTGCAGTCGGTTTTGTCATCCAAACGGTGTTGGCGTATCAGGTGATTGCAGGTGTTCTGCATCGGACTTATCTTTTCCGGAAGGTGCGTGAGTGGGCGTTTGGAGCCAAAATTACCGACTGGATTATGGCGGTTCTCGGCGGGGCAATTACCCTCGGTGTCTTCTTCCTTCTGGGATTGCTGTGGCCCCTCTTAGGAACGGTTGTTGCTGCGGTTGGCTTGGCCTTTGTCTTCCACATCGTATTCGACAAGGGTGCCAAATCCTCACGAAAACCTATCCTCGACGAAACCGAAAAGCAAATGAAACGTCTGCGACTTGCAGGTATGGAAGAGGAAGAACTTCGTAAGTTTGTCGCCGGGGCTGCAAGCCCCCATTGGGAAGAATACTACGAAGCCCTCTTCGGTTACGAAGCCAAAATGCAACTGCGACCCGCTCTGAAAGCTGACAATCCCGAAAAGAGCCTTCCCAAGTTTGGAACGTGGCGTGAAGCGATTATTGGCCGGATCGAGAAAGTGCAACAGGCCCGAAAAACGGCCAAAGAACAGAAAATTCTCCAGAAGCTCGAAGCCAAGAAGCTCCAAGCTCAAGGGGTCGATAAGAAAGTAGCCGAAGCCAAAGCCGAAGAAGCTGCGGTCGCCCTTGTCGAACAAGCCAACGAGATCAAGGCTGCCGAAGCCGAGATTCGTGCTTTACCCAAGAGCGAAAAAGCCATCGCCGTGAAGAAACGGGCCAACCTGAAGTATGCCATGAAAGAAACCGCTGCAAAAGATCGACCCAAAAAGCAAGTCAATCCGATCCAAAGTCTGAGCCGATTACTATTTGGTGTGAAGACCCGTTTCTTGATTGCTGCTGCTCTGATCTTCGTTGGAGCATTATGGGTGCGACAAACCCTTCGCACTCCGCCCGACCTTTCCAAGTTGCAGGGTTCCGAAAACGTCGCACAAGGAGCCGAAGCTGCCAAGAAGGTCGCAGGGTCGCTCAAACCCCTTTGGGAAGCGGGCGCCCCGGTCGAGCAATTCGGCATCTTCACGAATTGGGTCAACGTGGTCAACCCACTTGCTGCCGGTATCATCCTCCTGTTGACGTTAGTATTCTCGCGTGCGCGTGGAGTGATCCTCATGGCCTTCGGTGCACTTGTCACACTTGCAGCAGGCATCGTACCGAAATACGTCGATGCAATCCCCAACGAAATCGGCCCATTCACCCCACACCAAATCGGCCTGCTGGCAGGGCTTGTATTCTTGGTGCTAGGCGTAATTCTGGGACGATGGAAACGATGACGTTCCCGGCTCGTTTTGACTTCCCCGATTCCCGATTCCCGATTCCCGTATCCCGAACCACGCCACACGACATAACTCATGCACCGTGAACTCTCTCAAGCCGATATGACCTTTGGTTACCCCCGTCTGGGAGGGGTCGGCTTGCTTACGGCTGTGGTGGGGTTCTTTCTCCTTCGTGATCTTTGGCCTTATGTGGCCGGTCAACTTAACGATCTTTTTGCTCTCGAATTGCCGATTCTCGACCGCAAAATTTACGAGTACCGCTATGCCCTGATTGGTGCAGTGATCGGTGGGGCACGAGCGCTTTATGGCGGGTTGGACTCGCTGCTTTCTGGCAAGACAGGGGCCGATCTTGCGATTGCTCTTGCCTGTATCGCTGCGATTCTCTTGGGTGAACCTCTTGTTGCAATCGAAGTCGTGTTTATCGGGCTTGTAGGAGAACTTCTGGAAGCGGTGGCGTTCTATCGAAGCCAAAAGGGGATACGTTCACTCGTCGAAGTTTTTCCTCGCAAGTGTTGGTTATGGGTGGATGGCAAGGAAATCGCAGTCGAGACGAGTACGCTCAAAGTCGGCGATAGGGTGCTTGTCAAACCCGGTCGAAAAACTCCCGTCGATGGGATCATCTTGGAAGGGAACTCCGCAGTCGATACCTCAGCCTTGACGGGTGAATCGTTACCGGTTGAACTCAAACCCGGCGATGAGATTTTAGCGGGGACGATCAATCAGACGGGTGCTTTAATCGTCGAAGCCAAGAAGGTCGGCGAAAATTCGGTTGCTGGTCGTGTGATTGAACTGACTGCCCGTGCCCTCAAAGAAAAACCATTAATTGAACGTCAGGCCGACCGTTACGCACGCTACTTTCTGCCAATCGTGTTAGGGCTTGCGACGCTGACGTTTTTGGCCAACCTCCTTTATTATTGTGGACCCGTCCGAGCGCCGGTTGATCGTCTCCCGTTGATTGCAGGGGCACGATTGGCAGCGTATCCGGCCCTTTCGGTTTTGGTCGTGGCGTGTCCGTGTGCCCTTTTACTTGCGACCCCCGCTGCGGTGATTGCGGCTCTCGGAAGGCTTGCGGGTACGGGGATTCTAGTCAAGGGCGGAGCAGCCCTTGAACGTCTCGCCCAAGTGGATCACTTTGCTTTTGATAAAACCGGAACGCTTACGATAGGGCGTCCCGAAATTGTCGAGCTTATTCCTTTAGAAGGGATCGCAAAGGAACGCCTTTTATTTTTACTTGCCACTGCGGAACGAAACAGCGAACACCCGATTGCCAGTGCAGTGCAACGGGAAGCCGAAAAGAATCAAATCAACCTCGGAACGTGCGATGAGTTCCAAGCCTTTCCGAGTGGCGGGATTGTTGCAAAGGTCACGGGTATTCCGTTGGTGATTGGGAATCCGCAATTTCTCGAAGGTCAGAGTATCCCTCTTTCGCAAGCGGTTCAAAACGAAATTACCCGTTTAGACCCGCTCGGATATTCCCTTCACTTGGTTGCAGCGGAAGGTCGTTGCATCGGGTTGTTTGCTACGTCGGACGTGTTGCGACCGGAAGCGGCTGATGCTCTTGTACGCCTGAGAAATTCGGGTGTTTCTAAATTCTCACTCCTGTCAGGGGATCGCGAAAAGCCGACGAAGTTAGTTGGCGAACAACTCAAGATCAATGAGGTTAAACCGAGTCTCTCCCCGTTGCAAAAAGCCGAAGCTCTGACCGCTCCCGAAAAAACCTGCTTTGTCGGTGACGGAATCAACGATGCCCCTACCCTTGCCCGTGCGGGTGTAGGAATCGCCGTCGGGTCAGGTACGGACGTTGCTGCCGAAGCGGGTGATATCGTTACGCTCGGCTCACCGTTGGAACACCTGCCCCTACTCTATCGCCTTTCTAAAGAGATGCTCAAGGTTATTCGTCAAAATATCCTTTGGTTTGCGTTCGGTGTGAATATCGTTGGGGTGGCCCTCACGGCTTGGCTTTGGCCTTTATTTTCGAGTTCACCGGGTTGGCTTGAAAGCTCACCCCTTGCAGCCGCATTGTACCATCAACTCGGCTCGTTGTTGGTGCTGTTGAACTCGATTCGACTTCTTGGCTTCGAGAGGATTGGCACAAATCGAACTTTGACGAAGGTTCGCACCCGTTGGCGTTTGATCGATTCGCGTTTATCAACGTTGAGTTTCGACGACGTGTTGCACGGGGTGTTGCATCGTTGGCCCCAGATTGCGTTAGTCACGGTTTCGCTTGGCCTTCTCATTTGGTTCCTCTCCGGTTTAGTGATTGTGCAACCGGAACAAGTTGCGGTTACTAAGCGTTTTGGAGCTATCGAAAAGACTCTCGAACCGGGGTTACATATTCGTTGGCCTTATCCCATCGAAGAAATTATCAAACTCGAACCGGAACGGGTTCGCGTAGTTGAGATTGGTTTCCGGTCAGGCAAAGGGGCAACATGGACCAGCGCCCATCGCGAAGGGGGAGCAACGCGAATTTCCGAAGAATCGCAATTGGTAACGGGTGACCAAAACCTTGTCGAGGTTTCCGCAACGATACGCTATCAGATCGCTAACCCCGTCGATTTTCTCAACGGTGCAAGCGACCCTGAGAAAGTGATCCGCGAAACCACCGCTACGATTTTGCGAGAACAAATCGGCAGTCTCGAACTCTCTGAGGTTCTAACAACGGCTAGAAGCTCTCTCGAGCAATACACCCTCCAACAACTCAATGCCCGTTTGCGTCAACAATCATCGCAGTCGTTTGGCGTATCAATTGAAGGTCTCACGATTCACGACCTTCACCCGCCCGCCGAAGTCGTTAGCAATTTTCACGACGTCGCCCGTGCGATTCAATACAAGGACCAACGCTTGAACGAAGCCCGTGCCCTTGCGACTGCAACGAAAACCCGTGCCGAAGAAGAAGCCCTTGAGATGATCGCCCGTGCGATGGTCTACAAGAAAGAGAAAGTAGCCTTCGCAAAAGCCAGTGCCGACGTCTTTGCAGCATGGCACAAGGCACGCAACACCCTTCCCAAAGAGCTTCTTGAGAAATACCCAACTGATGAAGCCCGTGCCGAAGCCATCAAGCAACGCAAAGCCCTCACCGAATTTCGTCTCGCATGGGAAGTCCTTGTCGAGGTGTTGAAGGGGCGAGACAAAATCATCATGCAAACACCGGGCAAAATTGCGGGCAAACGTACGCTACTTTTGATCGACCCCGAGTTCCTCAAACCCGCAATTATTCAGCCTCGGGGCAACTCCATGCACGAAGGACCGTGATAGTGGAGAGTGAAAGACAGTGGCAACGGACTATGTAGTATTGAAACGATGTTCTCAGGCTTTTTGATTTCCACTCTCCACTCCCCACTCCCCACTCCCCACTCTTGATACTCGCTTGCTCGAGTTAGTCATACAATATGGGGGCCTTCGATATTCTCTCCTTCGACGTAAAATCCCACCCTCAAGGAAGCGAGTTAAATTATGTCTTCACCCACCGAGCCTAATTCACCGAATCCCGTTTCTGAGAAATCGGAAATGCTCACCGAAGGGAGCGAGACCTTTGCAGGCGTTCCGGAAAAAGGGTCGTCTGAAACGGGTTTTGGTCCCCCGTTGGCACAAGGGGAAGTTGGTGTGCTTGGCCCGTATCGGATTGTGAAAGAGCTTGGTCATGGCGGTATGGGTGCGGTTTATGCTGCGATGGATACCCGTTTGGATCGGGCGTTGGCGTTGAAGGTGATGCTTCCTCACCATGCTGCCAGCAAAGATTCACGCGAACGATTCCTTCGAGAGGCAAAGGCAGCGGCCAAGATCAAACACGATAACGTCGTTACGGTTTACGAAGCCGACGAGCGGGATGGCATCCCCTACATTGCAATGGAATTTCTCGAAGGGTATCCCCTCGATGCGTACCTCAAGAAAAAAGGGTCGCCGGGGATGTCGCAGATTATCCGCATCGGCAAAGAGACCGCAGAGGGTCTCGCTGCTGCCCACAAGTTGGGGTTGGTGCATCGGGATATTAAACCCGGAAATTTGTGGCTCGAAGCCCCTAACGGACGGGTCAAAGTTCTCGATTTTGGTTTAGCCAAACCGTTAGATTCTGAGGTCGAAATGACCAAGAGCGGTATGATTGTCGGCACACCCGCTTACATGAGTCCCGAACAAGCTCGCAGTCAAAAGCTCGATCCTCGCAGCGACCTTTTCAGTTTAGGGGCATTGCTGTATCGCTTGTGTACGGGGCTATTGCCATTTCAAGGCGAGAACACGATGGCGATTCTTATGGCCCTCGGGTCCGATGAACCCAAACCCGTTCTCGATCTGAACCCGAACGTGCCAGAAGCCCTTGCGATTCTCATTCACCAACTATTGGCCAAGAATCCGAATGCTCGTCCGCAAAACGCTGGCGAAGTGGCCGAACGATTACGCCGAATCGGAACCGGTCAAACGCTTCCTTCCGATAACGTCGTTGCTCAACCGGTTGTTTATACCCCGATTGCCATCACCGCCGAAACGAACAATCCTTTCGCCGACATCGATGCCGATGTTTCACGCACGGAAATGGTTTCGGGAAGTTCTAACGAAGTTGCGACACCCAAAAAGCCTGCCCGCAAAAAATCGGGTGCAGGGTTACTTTGGGGGGTGGCAGCAGGGTTATTCGTTATGCTGGGATTGGTCATCGGGATCATTCTTTTCTTGAGCAAAGGGAAGGATCGCACCGAAGCGAAGAACGATACCCCCGACAATATCACCGACGGCAAAGACAAGGAGAAAAAGAACCCGAAGGTCGAGCCGCCGAAGATAGCCCCTCCAGCAGGGAAGTTTGCGTTGGAATTTTCTAAAGGGCAATATGCTATCGCCTCGAAGGTTCCGCAACCCGCTACCGCAGACGTGACAATAGAGGCGTGGGTGCGATTGAAACCTAGTACGACTGAGGGGCATAAAGAGATCGTTGCTTTCCCAAATGGATCGTTGAACGTAGGCCGCGATGCAAGTGGAACGGGACTGGAGCTTTACACATTTCACAACCATGTCACTGCCAAAAAGGCTTTCACTCCCGGCGAACTCATTCACATTGCAGGCACAAACGACGGCAAACAACGTCGGCTCTACGTAAACGGGAAACTCGTCGCCAAGCAAGACGATCCTAATCACCCCAGTCCCGAACAATTAAAGAAAGGCTTTGAAGGGAAACTCAGTATTGGTACGCTCGACTTTGAAGGGATTATCGAACAGGTACGCATTAGCACCAAGCCCATTTACAACCAAGACTTCACCCCTCCCGCTCTCTTCACGAAAGAGAAAGACACCTATGCCCTGTACCTTTTCGAGGAAGGGCAAGGGGACACGCTCAAAGATTCGTCCGGCAATAACTACCACGCCAAAATCAACGGGGCCAAGTGGATAAAACTGGTAGACTCTGACCAGTCGCCTGACCGAAAGGCTGCCGAGTTTGTTATCAAGAATGGCGGGGGTATTTGGATCAACGATCAACACGATCTCTTAGGTCGAAACTTCCTCAAAGAAGTTCCCAAAGGTGATTTTCGTTTGACCGGTGTTCGTATCGAGGGTCGCAAAGACCTCAAAGCAGAGGATTTTCGGGTCTTTGCCGAATGCAAGCACCTGAATACTGCTTTTCTCTCGTCAACACCCGTCGGAGATGAAGGAGTTGCTCACCTCCAAAATTGCCCGGCACTACGCCGCCTCGAACTCTTTGAAATGGATATCACCGATAAAGCACTCGCGTTGTTCGGCAAGAAAAAGGATTGGCTTGAACTCACGATCTGCGAACTGAAATGTACCCCCGAAGGTTTTGCAGCCTTTGCAGGTCAAACCGAACTCGAACGCCTTTTCCTTTGGGGAGAAAATATCACTGACCGAAGTTTGGCAGGCTTCGTAGGTTGCACAAAACTCAGAAACGTCCTCATTCGTGGGGGCAAATTGACTGACACGGGGGTGATGTTTCTCAAGGATTCGCCGAATATCGAAGACATTGATCTCAAAGGTTTGAGCACATTAAACGACCAAACGATGAAGCATATTCTGGGGCTGAAGTGGCTGAATAAACTTGTTATTGGCAGCATTCCGAAATCCCAAATGACGATCAAGTCTCTCGAAGGCGCGCCAGTCGGCCCACACTTAATCGCCTTGAATTTACACAAGATGAAAGGGGAATCCGTCGATGCCATCCTCAGTGTTTGCGGGAAATCTCGATTGATCTCCCTTGATGTCTCTGAATCGGGGGTTACCCCACAAGGTCTTGCCCAGTTGCAAGGCGTTGGCCGACTCGCAGAACTTCTTATTCCAACTACAGGCATCGGTCCCGAGAGTGTGGCATTCCTCAGCAAATGCACGGGCTTATTGCGTTTGGATATTCAGAAAACAAAACTCACCGAAGCCGACGCAAAAGAACTCGCCAAAGCTCTTCCGCACTGTCGGATTTTTCACGACAGCGGAACCTACGAACCTTACTATACCCCCGAAGACCTGAAAGCGATTGAGATGACCCTCAAGCACGGTGGTACGGTAAGTCTACTTGGTCAAAGTGTGAACGTCGCGAAGTTGGATGCGTTGCCAAAAATTGCATCTCCAACGGCTTTGATTTTTTCGCAGTCGAAAACCTTAACCGATGCTGACCTCGTACTCGTTTCAAAGACCAAAAATGTTCGGAGTATTGTGTTGGAGGGGACAACAATCTCGGATAAGGGACTGGAGCATCTGAAAGGGATGCCGACTTTACGGCACATATCTCTTTATGGTTGCAAAAACATTACCGACAATGGGGTTGCGGCCTTGAGAGAATGTCGCCAACTGGATCGAATCTCCCTCAGCGAAACTCCCATCACCGATGCCGCTTTTGAAGGAGCATTCAGCTGGCCTGACCTTTATCACTTGGATGTTAAAACAACACAGTTTTCCGATGTGGGATTGGCTCATCTTGCGAAGAATCATCTGCTCAATCGGTTAGAGGTGGATGCAACCAAGATCACTGACAAGGGACTCGATGCCCTCGCGGGAAACCGAAATCTTCAGGCGCTCACACTGGACCAAACCGAAATCAGTGACGCTGGACTCGCAAAACTAATGGGTTGTACGGGCCTTCTTTCACTCCGCGTCGGTCAAACCAAAATCACTCCAAAAGGGGTGTGGGAGTTTTCCGCAAAGGCTCCCAACTGCACGATCACGACCGATGCAGGGGTGATTAAGCCCTATGCCGAACCCGACCGAAGTGCTGCGGTTTGGGCGATTGCGAAGGGGGGGGCGGTTCGCCTGAATCGACAACCTCAAGAATACAAAGATGTCAATTTTCCGAAGGATCGCTTTAGTGTGACAAGCGTTAATCTGTCGGGCTTGATCGTTTCTGATGACGATCTGATAACCCTCGAAAGATGCACAAGCCTTGAATCGATCAACCTTACCAAAACGAAAGTAACCGAAAAGCGAGCGAAAGAGCTTTCTGAGACGTTACCCAAATGCAAGATTGAGTACGAGGGGGGAGTTGTTGGGCCGATAGACTTTGACCGGACTGCTGCTGAATGGGCACTCTCTGTCATGGGAGCGGTTGCGATAAGCCCGCAAGGGAATATCGTGACCGTGCAGGCGGACCTCCCCAAAGAACCTTTCCAGATCGCAACTTTGAACCTGAATAACAAAGCTATCTCAAATGAAGATTTAGCTCGCTTCAAGAATTGTCAAGGTATTACCGGTCTACTCCTCGGCGGAACCGGAATTGGTGACATTGGATTGGCAAACTTCCAAAAGTGTAAGGGCCTGACGACCGTTGCGATTGGTATCACCAACGTGACCAATGAAGGGTTGATGTACCTAAAGGATTGGAAGAACCTCTCGCAACTCGACCTTTCAAGCACGGCAATTTCCGACGAGGGTTTAGTTCACCTCAAAGAATTGAAAAACCTGACAACCCTTGACCTGAAAAAAACAAGGGTCTCTGCAAAAGGGGCAACCGATTTACACAAATCGATTCCTCAATGTAAGATCGAGTACGAAGGGGGAGTACTCGAATCGAAAGTGGTAGTCACCCCTGACCGCAAGGCTACCGATTGGGCGTGGTCGGTAGGTGGCCAGATTTCTATCAAGATTGGAAACAACGTGTTTCAGCCACAAAAACTTGCCGACCTACCCAACGAGCCATTTGCTCTGATGGATATTCGTGTGAACGGGAAACCGCAAGTAACCGATGCAGGGCTTGAGAATCTCAAAGGTCTCAAAGGTCTCGAACAGCTTTACCTATACCAGACGGATATTTCCGATGCGGGTCTAGCTCACCTGAAAAACCTACAGAGTTTGAAGCTACTCAGCCTTTCGACCACAAAAGTGACCAACGAAGGGTTGTCTCACATCAAGGAGCTTCCGAGCTTAACAAGCCTTCATTTGGATGGCTTGAAAATTGGAAGTGCAGGTTTAGCTCACGTTAAAGAACTGAAGAATTTAACGGAGCTTAAACTTTATAACACCCCCGTAGCCGATACCGATTTAGTTCACTTGAAAGAACTGAAGAAACTCGAAATTCTTAACCTCAGCACGACACAGGTAACCGACACGGGGCTAACCCACTTGCAGGAACTGAAGAACCTGAAAGAACTCAACCTTACCAAAACCAAGGTCACTGCAAAAGGTGCTGCCGACCTGCAAAAAGAACTCCCCGCTTGCAAGATCGAATACGAAGGCGGAGTTCTGGAACCGAAGAAGGTGGTCGATACGGAACGTCTACTCGCCGAGTGGGTGTTGTCGGCCCCCAAGGGGGTTGTACAAATCAACGACGATCCTCGTGAGGTTTCACGGCTAGAAGACCTGCCAAAACCTTCCTTTAGGTTGAGTGGGGTGAATCTTGGCGGCAAAAAGCTATCCGACGAGGTCTTGGTTCAGTTCAAGGGTTGCAAGCACCTCAAATTGCTCGCTCTGAACGATAACCCAATAACGAACGTTGGATTGGCGAACTTTGCACAATGCAAGGACTTGAAGCGAATCTATCTCGGCCAAACCAAAGTGACAGACGGGGGTCTTGCTCAGTTCAAAGACTGTAAGGACTTGATTGTTCTCCACATTGGTTTCACAAAAGTGACCGACAAAGGAATGGCAAACTTCAAAGAATGCACGGGTCTTACCGAGCTTATCCTTTCGAGCACCGAGGTGACCGATACAGGTCTCGCAAACTTCAAGGGGTCCAAAAACCTAACACAACTTTGGCTCGACGACCTCGCTATTACAGATGATGGAGTCGCCAACTTTAAGGACTGCACCAACCTAACGGCACTGTACCTTCAAAACACAAAGCTGACCGATACGGGTTTGGCCCATTTTATGAAATGTACTAAGCTAACGACTTTGTCCGTCAAGAATACAAAGGTCACTCTGAAAAAGTTGCAAGAGTTTCAGACTGCCGTACCCAACTGCCGAATCGAATACGACGGCGGTTTCTTGGAACCGAAGAAGTAATACTCGCCCATCCTACTCGATTCGTCTTCGGATTCGGCGTGGCATACTTGGCGAGTAGCCTTGCATACCCCCTTCAAAATGAATCAGCGAACGCCAATTTTCCATAAGTAAGCGGGCTTGCAATTCGTCGATCCGTTCGCGGTAGATCGTGTTTCCGCGAAGGTCCATTCGCTTTAACGAGTGAGCGAACGTCGCATTTTCGAGATGATCGATTGACCTATCGGTCAGATTGCATTCCGGTACGTCTAACTCACGAAGGTTTCGCAAGTGCGGTGATCGGGTAATCATCGAAAAGCCAAAATCGCCGAGGTAACTTCCATCCAATCGCAAATGTTCGACGGCTTCTAATTCGGGCGACGGACACATGATTTCCATTGCGGTTGCGTTCAGTTCCAAGCGACGAAGGTCTAACACACGTTGCCCTAACAGAGCTTTGCGTATCTGGGGCTTGTTTAGAATCAACGTCAAACCAATTAGACCCATCGGGTTATGACTGAGAAACAAATCTCGTAGTTTTGGCCCGTTCCAATGTTCGGTAAATCGCAATATCTTGTGATGATCCAAGTCGCAACCCGTCAGGTCAAGACGTTCGAGATTCTGCCAGTCGCCGAAGCAAAAACTTTCGATCCCCTCGGTATTTATCTCCGGCGAATACGAGAGATTGATTCCTCTTAATTGCGAATGATGAGGCCAACGGGAAAGGGCTTGCATGCCTTGAGAAGTGATTTGACAATCGTTGAGGTCCAGGTGGCGTACACGCACATCGCCTCGAAAACGTGAGATCGCCCCGCAGATTTCGTCACCCGATTCCGTATTGGGAAATTGCACCGTATCCGCAAAAAGCAGTGTCGGAACTTGGCGAAGAAGTTTGGTATTGAACCCGTCCGGCAAAAGGGTCACACAACGGATCGGAAAATGCTTGAAAAGATATTCGCCGTGCTTTTTGAGTTTTGGAAGGGTGATCGATATTTTCTCGGGTAATCCCCGCTCGAATGAATACCCGTCTACAAGTTGTGTGAGTTCTGCCGTCCAATGTTGCGTGCTTTGGTTCAGGGCAAGCTCCTGCATGTTGTAGAGAAACTCGGTCCGAGGATCGCCTGCCATTAACCCCTTCAACGCCAATTGCACGCGGATGAGTTCGGCCCGATAAGGTTGTTGATGTTCGGCATAGTAATCGGCCAGAATAAGGCGATAGTCATCATTGTCCGGCTCCTGTCGGATTCGCTCAATCAACTCGGTCTCGCTGAAGCCAATCATAAGTGTCTTCCATGAGCTAACGTCGTTCCCACGGAGGAACATCGTCATCGTAGGCAGGAGGGGCTTGCGATGCGGTCTGGCGTCGAAACTCGGTGAAGTAATGATAGCATCGCATGGCAACGATAGTAAACAGCACAGTCCCGATAAGACCCGGAGTCCATTCGCTTAATCGCACCCCGCCGACCTCGAAGTCTCGCAAGGCTTGTGGGGTATTTCGGGTAACTCGCAACCAACCGAGAACCGCAATCGTAGTCGCCAACGAGAACGAAAAACCGAGGGTAAAAAGTGTTCCCCCTCTACGACTTACAAGGGTTGCAATTTCCAACAGGATTTTCCCGCCGGGGTACGGGTAGATGGGAAGCGAAAGAATAATTGCCCAGTACAGATTGATGTACTTCAGCAGCATGTAAGTGATGAGGGTGAAGCCGTTCGTATTCTGCCACTTGAATTCTTGATCCGAATAGTAGACGATAGCGAAGAGTGCAAGATGGGCAATCGGTTGGGCAGCGGCGGCGACGATCCGTTGTAATCGGGTTGGTGGCTCGGCTTCTGGAAACACCCCTCCGCCGAGGTCTTGGATGACAACGATAGAACGTAAACCATACGAACGATAGACAAACGCCGGTGCCAAATACCCGACCAAGACCGAGATCAAAAAACAGGCGACATCCACACCAATAATGAGAGCAGCAAAGGGTGGATTTGCAAACGCTCCGAGTTGATAGGCAACAAGGCCAACCAAAAGCCCTGCAAAAAGCCAAAACATGGGCTTGATCTGCACCTGAATCCCCAAGAATCGAACCCGAATTTCAAAGGGAGATTTTGGCGTGTCGTACAAGAGAGCGCTCCACAAGTAAGCCATCAGGAAGAAAGGTCATTGTATCAGAAAGCAGAGTGAGCCACAACCAAAAGCAACTCGAGGGGCGAAAGAGTCGTGTATCCGAAAAATGGTTGGGGTTCGAGAGATAGATAATACGAGAACCGGCTATGGGTCGGCGAGCACTGCTGATTCTCGAAATGCTATTTCCATCCAAAAAAATAGCCCCCAGAATCTGGGGGCTATCATTTGAGTTCGTTGTTGTTCAGGATTGGAGGTCAATCGACCCTCCGAAATCCAACCTTAGCGAGTTTCTTCTTCGGTCTTAGGTTTTTCGTCTTTCTTTTCGTCCTTCTTCGGGTCTTTCTTCTCTTCTTTCTTGGGTTCTTCTTTCTTGGGAGGAACCACAACCGGAGGGGTAACCACGACTGGTGCGCTGTAGATCACGGTGCCACAAGCAGGAGCAGGGGTTCCGTAACAAGGGGTGCTGTAAGCTACGCGGGGTTTGCAGCACGAGAACAAGCAGCAACCGCCGGTTGTTTGGGCGGGTGCGTAGTAGGTTGGTGCGCAAGTGGTCACCGGTGCGCAATGGGTCGTGACCGGTGCGCAATGGGTTGTGGCTGGGGCACACCAGATTTTGAAGCAGAAAGCGTTTGTTTCTGGGGCAGCCACCATACTGGCGGCCATGACGATGCTAAACATGTTGCAGTCTCCTATAAAAAGGATTGGGATGTTTTGGGCTTCCACACCTAAAGGTGCAATTCCAACGGAGATTCATTCTCCCAGTCAGCATTCTAAGAAGACAGACCTTGCCTTGTCCACTTTTTTTTTCGTAAACTCTTAACAGGAAGCAATCTCTGGCACAAAATGAACCGTACTGACCTAGAACTGATTCGCACAATTGCCAACGGCGATAAGGTCGCCTTTGAATCGTTTTATGATCGGCACTCAAAAACAATCTTCGGTCTCCTTGTCAAAATGCTTGGGCAAGGAAGCGATGCCGAAGACGTGTTGCAAGAGACCTTTTGGCAAGTGTGGCGAACTTGTGGGCGGTACGACGAAACAAAAGCCACCCCACTTGGTTGGGTTGTGATGATGGCCCGTTCGCGTGCGATTGACCGGATGCGGAAAAAAACTCTGATGTCGGGTAGCGAAAACGTCATCGAGCCGAGTGCAATCCAAGACCCCAGTTTGGGCTTGCAGACTTCCGAGTCTGCCAACGAGGTCCAACAAGCCTTGAAGGAACTCCCCGAAGAACAGCGTTCCGCAATTGCCCTTGCCTTCTTCGGCGGGCTAACATATGAACAAGTTGCCGTGCAACAATCGATTCCGGTTGGCACGGCAAAAACAAGAATCCGTTTGGGCTTGAAACGTCTCAGAACTCTTTTCCCCGAACGATTTGAAGGATAACGTGACCAGTAATTCGATTCCAACTTCCGATGCTCTTCGCTTTGCTCTCGGTGCATTGCCCCAAGAGGATACGTCCGCACTCGATGAGACCGTTGAAGAAATCGACACTCGCCAACTCGCAGAGACAAAGGAAGAGATCGACGCTCACAGACTTGCTGAAGTTCTGGCCTCAATGAGTACCCCCATCGCCCCTCCGTCCTCAATCAAGAGAAGCCTACTCGCACGCATTGAGCAAGATCGTCCCATTCTCCCGTTAGGCGATCAGGTCTTCGTCAGTCTTGCAAGCCAAGCCGAATGGATGCCAACACCCGTTCCCGGTATTCGTCAACGGATACTCTACGCCGACCCTGCTACGGATCGCCTGACGGTGCTTCTGAAACTGGCACCGAAGACTCTTTTTCCCGATCATCCACATCCGACCGTTGAAGAATGCTTGCTTCTCTCCGGCGATTTGACGATTAACGGAGTAACGCTTTACGCTGGCGATTATCAGCGTTCATCGGGTGGCACACACCACGCCCCACAATGGTCGGAAGAAGGGTGTGTGGCACTTATTATTACTTCTCTCTCGGCAGTCCCCTCTTGAAACCTCTTGAACTTTTTGAACGGGCCGAATTGGAAAAGGCCATCGAATTGCAATCCTCCGTCGTGGAGCTTAACCCGACGAAGTACGACGAGATAACCTTCCTTGCGGAGCTTCTGGCTTTCGCTGGGGAATGGGATTTGATCGACGTTTATTTGCCACGCTTACCCGTCACTGTCGATTATCAAGCACTCGTTTTATCGTGGCGTGAAATTATCACCGCAGAGACCACACGACACGACCCACACAAAGGGGCAACTTTTTTTGTCACCTCTCCCTCGCTTGAAAAACGGCTCGAAGCGACCAAGATTGAAGATGAATTCGAGGTAATGGACCTGATCGAGCAAGCCGATTCGCAATCTGCTTTCTTGAGCGGGTTTATCGACGGGCGACCTTTTGAAGGTTGGCGTGAGTCTGACGATTTTCTTTCGAGCGTGTTAGAATTCTTTTATGCAGGGACGTACTATTGGGTTCCATTTGAAGAGGTCAAAAAGATTCGTTTCGACCCTGCATCAAGCATTCGAGATACCCTCTATCGACCAACCCAGATTTGGCTGTCTCATCAAGCCGAACCTCTGAAAGGGTTCGTTCCGTTGAATTATCTCGGCACATCACGCTCGCCGGACTCGGTCCTTCAAACGGGCCAAGAGACCGATTGGACCGACTGCCTCGGCTTTGCAAAAGGGGTCGGCACTCGGGTCTGGATGCTTGGCGAAGAAGAAATCTGCGTGAATGAAATAACCCAAATCGAAGTAAAAAACGTCGAACCTCCAGTAACCGAAGAAGAGGAAGAGTGGGACGAGGAATAGCAGAGAGTTGATAGCCCGGACGGTGAGAGAAATTCTCCCGTAACCCTACGCCTATCGTGCCCGTGCGAGTTTTTCCTTGTAGAGCTTTTCGTTGGCTTCGTCGCCGGCATCTTTGAAATACTTGACCAAGCGAGAGAGGGCTTTGAGATACTCGTTGCGGTCTTGGTTGTGGATCACATCGACCCAGAGGTACGACCACATCGCATCGCGTTTGGAACCTTTGGCGGTGTAGCAATCCCCCATGAGGTTATACGCAAGGGCTTTCACCGTCGGGTTATTCGATTTACTGGCAGCCTCTTCGAGCTTCTTGATTGTCGGAGCAAGGGCAGCAGCGTCGGCTGCTTTGACCCCGTCGAGTCCGAGTTGGTAGAGTGCTACACTTTCTTTGGCAGCAGGCGATGCTTTGGCATCTTTGAGAATATCGGCGATCCGTTTTGCAGCAGCGTCAGGGTCGTTTGTAGTAAACGAAAGGTCGATAAGTGCAAGGGACGCCTCGGTGCGAATTTCTTGTGGCACGTCGGCCTTTTTCTCTAACCGTTCAAGAGTGCTAATAGCTCCTTTGGTGTTCCCAGCATCGTTTTGCAAACGGGCCAGAAGTGGAGCTGCCAGAGGATATTGCCACGAATCGGTATTGCCATCGACAAAGGTGCTTAAACCTGCAACAGCATCGCGGAGCTTCTCTTCGCCATCGGCGAGCATGGCTTTGTACATAGCGAGTTTGAATTCGACATAGCGTTTGCCGTTAGCGGGTGCGCCGTTAAATTCGGTCTTGGCTTTTGCCCCTTCGGTCATCTTGAGAGCTTCGGCATAGTTACGCGAATCTTCTTGGGCCGATGCCTTGTTCAGTTCTGCGAGAACCGGAATCGGGAGATCGGCATAAATCACTCGAACCACTTCGGCCGAGGAGATGATTTCTTCTTTTCCACCAGCAGCGAGTTTGACCTTAATCCCTGCGGGTGTCTCTTCGACAATCTTGCCAATGATGGTCGCAGACTTATCGGTCTTGCGATCCTTCCGTTCGACCCGGTCTTGCGACCAAAGTGAAGGGCCTGCCAACAGGCAAAGGCCAACAGTGAGAATAAATCCAGCGAGAAACTTTTGCATAGTCGATTATCAGGTTAAGGGTCTGGAGAGATATTATTACTTTACTACGAGTGTTTTGTTAAGGGTGTCGTATTTCGTTTTTATTGTTGGCGAACTATTCACGATCTTTGCAAGGCGAGTTTTGAAATCGGCCCTATCCCTAAAGTCTTCGTTCTTCGTTTCGAGATCGTAGAGACGTTGAGCGATGTTATTGGAAGCTGTATCGATAGCCTCTTGACCACCTTTGAACTTTTTCGGGTCTTGCGCTTTGTAGGCTTCGGAGCTGGCTCGTTGAGCTTCCAAGAAAAGGTCGAAGTACAACGCACGTCGGTTCAGGATTCCCTGTCGATTTGCGGCACCAACCGGCGGAAGCGCCGGCAACCCTCCGGGGACAAACTCTTGGGTCATGCGAACCCAGTTTTGCACGGCGAGTCCCCATTGTTCGTTGGCTTCGTAAGCGAAGTTGAGTTCGCGTCGATACTCGGTGCTTGCATAAAAACGTCCCTGAATCGGGGTGGGTTTACCCGACTTATCTTTTGCGAGGGGATCGCCAACAAGCTCCTTGATTTCTTCGAGGGCTTTTTCTGCCTCTTCAGGAATTGCTCCACGCCATCTCCGCATTTGATTGACCTGAGCCAACGCCAAATTTCCTCCGCTACTCGAACCGAATACCGGATGGTTGTCGTTTTGCCAATCGGGGCCTCCACCAAACAAAGGCAGAACTGCCAAAAGGCAAAGCCCGATAATCAGGATCGACGTTGTGAGGAACTTTGGCATAACCGATTCCGTTACGGGTTACTTCTTCGGGGGCATTGGGGGGGCTTTCTTCAGGGCGTCGTATTTCGTCTTAATCTTGGGCGATGAGTTGACGATCTTGAGCATTCGATCCTTCAGTTCGTCTTCGCCTCTGAAATCTTCGTTCTTGGTTTCAAGATCGTAAAGGCGTTGGGCGATATTTGCGAACGCCGTGTCGATGGCTTCGATGCCCCCCTTGAACTTAGCGGGGTCTTGGGCTTTGTAGGCTTCGGCGCTTGCTCGTTGAGCTTCAAGGAAAAGGTCGAAGTAGTCTTTACGTTTCTGCAATTCTTTCGGTCGATTTAATTGGTATTCCGTCAGTTTCTTTTTGTGTTCGGCAAGTTTCGCCTCTTTCATTGGGTCGTTATCGGCGAGTTTCGGTGCAGGGGGTTCCGTTGGGTAAGCAGGCAACCCGCCGGGGATAAACTCTTGAGTCATGCGAACCCAATTTTGCACCGCCGGCCCCCATTGGGCAGTGGCTTCGTAAGCAAGGTTTAGCTCACGTCGATAGTCCTTACTCGAATAAAAGTCTTTCCGAATCGGCTCAGGTTTACCCGCTTTATCTTTAGCAAGCGGATCGCCAACCAATTCTTTAAGATCGGTAAGGGCTTTCGCTGCCAGAACGGGTCCACCGCTACGCAACGCACGGATTCGTAAAAGCCGAACGGTGTTTACGAAGCTCTGACTCGGTTGAATTTGCGATTCGAGTTCCTTGAGGGCAGCACGAGCTTCGAGCATGGCAAGGACGTAAGGTTGAAGGTCTTCGGGTTTTGCTTCGAGCTTCTCGGCTTCTTGTTCGAGTTGCTTCTTACCTTGTTCGGCAACCCGTCCTGCTGCGTCTTTGGCTTTATCTGCACCAACAAGTTCTTCCAAGTGTTTGAGGGCTTTATTCTTGGCGGCGGTGTATTCGTCGGTGAGAGCTTTTGGATCAGACTTCGGGCCGGGGTTCTTGTTTGCTTCGGCTCGGACTGCGGCCAACCGGTCGCCGTGACCGGTCTTCCCTTTATTGTTCAGATCGTCGGCTTTCATCAACCCACCCGGCGGGGCAGCCATTGCTTTCTCGTAGAAGTCGGCAGCTTTCTGATTCTGGCCAACGTCGGAATAACCTTGACCTAAGAAGTAAACCAGAGGAGGTGTGAGCTTCTGGGGATTCGAGCTAATTTTATCAAGGAACTCGGTGAAGTTTGTTGCAAGCTCTTTGGCGTCGGCGTCTTTCTTTTCCTTCTTGAGATCTTCGATTTGGCCACGAATACTGCTGACGAGATTACGCATGACTGCGACGTTCCCTTCGATACTTCCGCCCGCCTTTTCGAGTGTCTCCAAAAGGAGATTTGCACGTTCGACGTTCCCTTTTTGTACGGCGGTTTGGATACCCTTGATGAGTACCGCCTGTTGCGAACTGCGATAGGAACGATATTCCGGTGAACCATCCCCCATCGCTTTCGCGGGGTCATCAAGTTCGGCTTTGATGGCTTTGATATCGGGATCGAGGAAGTTATCGGCTTTCTCGAACTCCTTCGCAGCAATCATCTCGATAGAACGATTGGCGACCGAGTTCAGCTTGTAGGCTTTTACGGAATAACCGAGGGTCTTTTTAAGAGCAGCATCAATCTTCAACTCGTCGATCTGTTTGAGAATCCCTTCTGCCATTGGTCCAATTTTCTCGAACTGTTTGGCGAGTGCAAGTAACTGCAACAATTGAACCTTACAGCGAGCGTAGATTTTCAAAGTTTCGGTCGAGGCTTCTGGCGAGGGTGCCGAAAGGTCTTCGAGAATCTTGATAGTCTCGTTAAATCGAACGGCATTTTCTTTAAGGCGTGTCGCAATCCCTTCGGCAATTTCTTTCGGTTCGGTCTCGGTCCCGCGCAGGATCGTGAACATATTCGCACCGAGGTTTAATCGTGCAGGATAGACCGAACTGTAACCGGCACTGATCCGCTTGAAGACTTCCCATGCTTTGGCGTTATCCCCTTCGGACATGAGGTAAATCGCCCATTTGAAGCGAACGTCATCGGTTTGGGATTCGTTCGGCCACAACTTTTCGACGTATTCTGCAAGGGATTTCAAACGGGCAATATCGGCAGCCCGGAATTCTTTCGATTGTTCATCCTTACGGGAATCGAGTTCACCAATCGAGCGGTTATAGGCTTCGACGCCGATAAAACCGGCTTCGAGAGCCTTACTCACTTTGGGATAGCCCCGAGAAAGCGATTCACCCAAAAGGGCAGCTTGTTGGGGTCGCCCAGCGTTAATCAAAATACGAGCAAGGTTCAACTTCACTTCAAAAATCTCACGGGGAGAATCTTTGGGTGTGATGATGGTTACAGCATGTTCGAGATACTCGACGGCTTTGCGGGCACGGACTTTTTGTTCGGCTTGGAGTTCGTCGTTGGCAGCCTTCATAAAGGCATTTACTTCGGGGCTTTCGGCTCCTTTGGCTTTCGTGAGAGCATCGAGCGTTTTCTTTTTCTCGTTGAGCATTCGGCCCAAGCGACCTTCTTGAATCTCAGCCGAAAGCAACGCGGCGTCGAGTGTCTTGATAGATCGAACTGGGGGGTCTTCGCCCTTCCCTTCGGCTTCAAGAACGTCGAGAAGGATACGGCGTCGATTCCGTTTGGCACGGTCGGTATATTCGTTTTCGGTCTCGACAAGTTCGCGGTAGAGCTTGCCGGCATCGTTGTAAAGGTTCTTGGCGGCTTGGGGCATATCTTTGACCCGTCCGGTCGTATCGTCGTATTTGGTAATGAGCTTCCCACGTTGCTCCTTGAGTACCGCGAGTTGGTACCTCGCACCGGAACCTTCGGGGGTATTTTTGAAAGTCGGGAATCGGTTCAACCAATCTTGAGCAACCCGTTCTGCTGAAGCGTAGATGAGATCGGGACTGAGCTTCTTATCTTTGCCCGATTCTTCGAGTGTGTGTTGAATCGCAAAGAATCGGCTCAAACGAATGGCGGGACCCGCAGCAGGAACCCGTGCGTTTTCTTGCTCGAACTTACTGAGCATGTCGAGCGGACCATCTTTGAGGACGTTAATTTTCTTGGTTGTCTTGTCGGCAATTTCACTCGGCTTCTCGTCGAGTTCGTAACGGCATCGCTGATACCATACTTGGGCAAGATAGCCCGCTTCGTTCCCTTTAGCTTTGTCGATGGCATTATCAAAAGCGTTCTTGGCCTTTGTCATGGCGTCGGCACGGGCTTTCGGGTCTTCGCCGGGGGTGTAGGTCAACGCCGTATCGTAAAGGGTGACTGCGCGCCCTAACTCGGCGTATAGTAACGACTTCTTGAGGTCGGTAACTTCGGCTTCTTTGGCTCCAACGGGGTTCTCGAGTTTCTTGGCGAGACTCTTCGAGGCTTCGGTATATTCGGTGAGGGCTTTATTGAAGGGGACCCGAACCTTCTGAAGTTCTTTGGAGCGTTCTTCTTCGTTTTCGATGCGACGGGCACGGCTTAACGCCCCCTTAGCTTCGAGAACAAGGAGCTTCGCCAACTCGACACGGGCTTCATCGGCCCGAAGTGCTGTCGGGTTATTCTTACGGAATTGCTCGAAACCACTTCGAGCAAGTGTCAGAAGAACGGCTCGGCGACCGTCATCGGTCTCGACGGCAGCCATTTCCAGATTGGTCCGAGCAATTTCGTAATCGAGAAGAACCCGGTCTTCTGGGGGGAGTAAGTTGGGATTGGCTTTGAACTCATCCAAACGCTGTTGAGCAAATTCGTACATCCCTGCGGTCCGCAAACCGCGAACCAAAACATACGGAGATGGGGCCTCTGCCGAAGAGGTCAGACACACCACACCAAAGAGCAAAGACGCTGAAACGATCCACCGCATAGGGCCAACCCCCAAATAAGAAAGACGTGACGCTTTAGAAATTTTATCAGAGAAGCCCCTCACTTTGACAAGAACTATCCGAGGAATTTACACCCCCGACCGAGGCTCTCTCATCTTTTGGGATGAAATTCAGGGGGATTCAGTTCCCAAAAAAGGCGAAAATCGTGTGGCGTGTGACGTGATTCGTACATCGTGTTGGACAAAGTCGTGCCTTTTCCGAACCACGACGCATGTTACGCGATTTTCAGCCGTTCCCAATCCTCCCAGAATTGCGGATAGGTTTTTGCCACGCAACCGGGGTTTTGAATTTCGATCCCCTCTTGCTTCAACCCAGCTATCGCAAAGCTCATTGCCATCCGGTGATCGTTATAAGTGGCGATACTTGCACCTCGCAAAGGTCGTGGGGTGATTTGCAAGCCGTCTTCGTATTCTTCGACTTCGGCTCCGAGTTTGCGTAACTCGATTGCAAGTGCCGAGATACGGTCCGTCTCTTTATGGCGTATGTGGGCGACGTTGCGAATACGGGTCGTTCCTTCGGCAAAAAGTGCCAGCACTGCAAGCGTCATCGTCGTATCGCTGATGGCATTCATGTCGATATCGATTCCCCGGAGAGTGCGACCTTGTACCCGTAGGCCAGATGGTGTTTCTTCGGTGTGTGCGCCCATTTTCCTCAGCGCATCGAGAAAAGCGACATCACCTTGTAGGCTTTCGCGTGTGAGACCTTGTACCGTTACATCTCCCCTTGTGAGGGCGGCGGCTGCAAAGAAGTAACTGGCCGAGGAAGCATCAGGCTCTATCGAATAATTTTCGAGGGGGTTGCTGGCATGTTGAATACCGAGCGAACGAAACCCGTTCTCTGTGGGTTCGAGAGAAAGCCCCCACTGCTTCGCCATGCGATAAGTCATCTCGATATAAGGTTCCGAAACCGTTTCGCCTTCAACGAAAATCTCTGTATCGATAGGGGCAAAGGGAAAAGCGAGCATCAACGCACTGAGGAATTGGCTACTCAAGTTCGCCCGAATTTTCACCGCATTATTCTGCCACGATTGCGGGCGTATCGTAATCGGTGGGCAACCCGTTCCTTTTTCGGAATGCGTTTCGATTCCAAGTTCCGTCAGAGCATCCAACAAATCTTGGATGGGTCGCTCTCGCATTCTCTCGATGCCATCAAGCCGATACTCCCCCTCGCCGAGGGCCAGCATAGCCGTCAGGAATCGCACGGACGTTCCCGAATTACCAACAAATAAATCGGCTTTGATGGTCGGGATGATCCGACCCGATATATTCCGATTCACCCGAATCGACTTGAGATTCCAATCGACCTCAAGGGCAAACCCCAGAGCATCAAGTGCATGGACCATCACCTCGGTATCTTCACTTTGAAGGACATCGTGCAAGGTGATTCCCCCCCGTTTCGATTGCAGTGCAGCCAAAACGAGGGCCCGATTGGTAATACTCTTCGAGCCGGGAACCGAAACGATCTTGCGAATCGGATGCGAGATAGGGGTCTGCAAAAGCGAAGTCATTTGAGGGTAAGTTAGAGGGTGAAAAGGGAAAGTTGAGCGGGGGGCGTAAGCCTCCTGTGGAATACGCAACCGGTTAACTTGCGTTGGTCACCGAACACCACAGACACAGGGGGCTTACGCCCCCCGCTCAGCTAAGCTTCGCCGGTTTGCCTTACAGGGTTCCGCGTTGGGCTTGTTCGCGTTCGATGGCTTCAAATAACGCCTTGAAGTTTCCTTTGCCGAAGCTGCGTGAGCCTTGACGTTGGATGATCTCGAAGAACAGAGTAGGACGGTCTTGTACGGGCTTGGTGAAAATCTGGAGCATGTAACCTTCGTCGTCTTTATCGACAAGGATACCCAGATCGGCCAGTTGCGAAAGGTCTTCGTTGATGTGACCAATTCGTTCTGGAAGTAAATCGTAATAGGTCTTGGGAACCCGTAGGAACGAAACGTCGTTGTCACGGAGCTTTCGCACGGTTGCGATAATATCGTCGGTGGCCATTGCGATATGTTGCACGCCCGGTCCGCCGTAGAAATCGAGGTATTCCGAAATCTGCGACTTTCGTTTGCTTTGGGCCGGTTCGTTCAACGGGAATTTCACACGCCCGCCGCCACCCTGCACCACTTTGGACATCAGGGCGGTGTATTCGGTCGAAATATCTTTATCGTCGAACGAGACCAGTTGCGTAAAGCCGAGGATGCGTTGGTAATAGCTGACCCATTCGTTCATTTTCCCTTCGTCCACGTTCCCAACAATATGATCGATATTCTTCAAGCCTGCCGGTCGTGCGGACCCCGCGTTGTATCGGCTTGGATCGAGGGGTTTGAATCCGGGGAAGGTTCCTTTGTACCGGTCACGATTAACGAAACTATGTGTGGTATCGCCGTAAGTTTGGATCGAAGCTAACTCGTATACGCCGTTGTCATCTTCAAGGGCATGAGGTTGCACAACCCCGCGAGCGCCCCGTGCGACCGCAGCTTCAAACGCAGATCGCACGTCATCGACTTCAAGGGCCACGTCCATCACACCGTCGCCATGTTTCATTAAGCGATAGTGTTCGGGGTGTTGCTCACGCAAAGGGGAAATCAGCACGAAAGTGATATCCCCTTGTTTGATAACGTAACCCGCTTCGTGACGCACTTTCGTCTCAAGGCCCGCATAGTCCGTGACCTCGAAACCAAAGGCATTCCGGTAGAAGTAGGCCGATTGACGAGCGTTCCCCACAAAGAAACGAACGTGATCGATCCGACGAATTCCAACGGGATCAACCACCGCAGCCGAATTGTTTGCAGAAATAGTAGACATGGCAAAACCACCCTTAACAAAGATACTTACTGATATTGTAGGTTTTCCCAGAAGGGCGGATAGTCAAAATGGCTTGGGTTGAGAATCGTGGACGAATTTCGTATCCTAACATTTCAACCTTTTTGAGATCGACTATGTTGCGTATGTTACTGGCCAGTGCAACCCTTATCACTTGCGCTTTGCTTACCCTCTCCGCAGAAGAGAGCGTAACGGCTAACGAGATTTACCCGTTAGCCGTTGGGCATAAATGGACTTACAAGATTTCTGGTCAGGAAGACCGGTTTGTTGTGACCGTGAAAGGCAAAGAGAAGATCGGCAATCAGATGTGCTTCCGTATCGAAGCCAGCATCAAAGAGAAAGTGATTGCGGTCGAACACGTTGCCATTAAAGGGAACGGGGTGTTTCGCTACAAAATCGACGAAGATGAACTCACCCCGCCGGTTTTGCTTATCAAGAACCCAAGCAAAGATAAGGATACTTGGAAGCAAGAATACAAACTCGGCAAGAAGGCTGCCAGCGTAACCCTGAGTTCGACCTTTGAAGGGATTACCGTGCCTGCAGGGAAATATCTGGCGCTCGTGGTGAATGGTGATATTACCGAAGGGGACACAAAGGCGAAGAGTACCCTTTGGTTTGCCCCCAAAGTCGGATTGGTCAAACAAAGTTACGAGATCGGTAAAAACAGCATGACGCTCGAACTGGAAAAATTTGAACCCGCCACCAAGTAAGACCTCCCCGCCTCGATCCTGTTACGCCAACGTCGTTTCAAAACTCAACTCGTTTAGTTTTTCTGCAAGGGTTTGGCGTAGGGTGTCGATTTCGCCTCGCAGTTTTTCGCTTTGCTTGTTGATCGCTTCGAGACGGTCTTCTTGTTGGCCGAGCGTTTTGACGAATCGTTCTCGCAGTTCCTTTTCGGAAGTGCGGTCGCCGAGAGAATCGAGATTACCCCGAATGCGTGTTTGCTCTGCGTGGATTTTATTTCGTTCGGCTTCCCCTTGATTGAGGGTGTTTTCCAAAGTCGCAATCTTGTGGCGTATCTGGAAGCTCTCTTCCAAAACCTTAGCGGTTTTCTTGTCGATGTACTTGGCCGAAATCCATGCTGCGAGTTGATCGCTGTTCGCATTCAAGAGGGCGTAGGAATAGCTGTCGGGTCGGCGTTCGATCACTTGAAACTTACTTTGACCAACGGGTAACTCCAACTCGAAACGCCAAAAGGAATCGGTCACCTCTTTGGGTTTGGCAGTCCCGTCACCAAGTTTCCAATCTTCACTCGGTCGCGGATGATCGATCAACAGAATTTGAGCTTTCTCAGCATTGTTCGAGAGTTGATAGGTAGTGATACGTTCGTGATATCGTTGTGTCGTGAGGCTTCCGCGTTGGATAATGACCTTCGAGACATCATCGTTGCGGGTACGGGAAGCGTCTTGCACACGCACGCTTAACTCGACGGCATAGGCAACCAGCGTTTGATCTTTCGGCTTGAGCGTATCGAGCATCGCTTCGCCGACGTAGCTTCCTTGATCCAAAACAGTAACGGGCCCACCTTCGAGCGTAAGCCCCGTTGTGTTGTTGAACTCAATGCAACGCATCGGGTTTCCTTCGCGTGCTGCCTTCTGATAAAGAAGGACACTCCGACCCGAAAAGGGCTTCAAGATAATCGGCACAAGGGCCGACTGATTCCGCCGAATGGTCACCGGCTCCGAAATATCATACCCGAAAAGGTCACCCAACTGACGTTCACGCACTTGGGTCTTGACCGAGGATTCACGCGAACGATTTTCGGCTGCATCACGCACCATTCCACGTTTAGCCATACTCCTTTGTTTTGAGCCTCCTCCGCCACCGTAGCCCCCTGCTGGCATTGCTTCCATCATGTGGCCTTCGTCGTCAGCATCAGCAAGCGCAAGCATCATCTGCATCCCCGATTCGATTTCAGGTGGAAGGACGCCGGTTGTTTCTTGGACTTTCACTTCGGGGCGTCGTATATAGCGAGGGGTGTAGAGATCAGGCACGAACGAGACCGGCAACCCTGCGATAAGGGAGAGGTCAACGTCGTTCCAATCGTCGTCCTGCATATTATCGACGACGGCCCAACCTTGAATTTTCGGCTCTTCGGGTTCGTTTAACAAGAGTCGGTAAGTGGCTTTCCAAACGGGTGCTGCCAACACATACGAGACACGAAGCGTTCGCTCCCCTTCGCCTGTTGCAAAGAGGGTAAAGGTTCGAGCATCCTTTTTCTTGGCAGTCAAAAGGGTTCGCAAGTAGAAATCAAGGTCACGTTTTAGCCCCTCGTCCAATAGCACAAGGTCAGAACCGAATAGCGGAACCGAAAGCACGTTGCCGTTATCGGTGAAGAGGGAAAGATGCACTTCCGTCACGGTCTTTTCGGGGAAATGGGTCTCACTTTGATCGACTCCAATAATCACCCCTTCGATTTTCTTGGGATTCGATATCGATACCCGTGCCCCTTTGAGTTGGGGTATCAGGTTACGCAAACTGTCGTGGTCGGGGATCGAAAGCGAAATTTCGGCCAGAAGCTGCTCAACGGGTTTGGTCGAATCGTAAGAGACGGCATTGATATGCCCCCCGTCAAGGTCCAACACCGTCAACGATTTCAGAACGTCGCTCACCTCGTTTTGCTTGAAGGTCAAAGCAAGGGTCTCCTCGCCGGTGACCTTTCCTTCGCGTTCAAAATACCCGACGCCATGCTTGTAAAGGACAACCTTCGTGATCGGCAAATTAGCCATCGTAACGCTCCAGAGAGTGACAGAGTAAACCCCACCTACAGAATACGCACGAAGGCAAGAGATTGTGAATTGTGATAACCAGAGTATGTTGGGGTTGTGCAAAGACAAAGGCGAACCGGCGATGGTAATCGCCGGGTGAACAACGCATTGCATCGGTTTGCGAAAAAAACCAGCGATTACCATCGCCGGTTCGCCTGTTGCGATTCACTCAAATTTCACACTACTTCCTAACCAACAAGGTCTACCACGCCAAACAATGTTTACAAAGGGCGTGCTATCTCGCGTCCATCAATGAAGACCCGTTGCAGTTGAAGGTCGCGGTCGAAGACAAGTAAATCGGCTTTCTTGCCGACTTCGATACTTCCTATGAGGGATTCCAAACCGAGAATCCGTGCGGGTGTGAGCGAAAACACAGAGGCAGCATCGACCAGTGAAGCTCGGGTTGCATTCAAAAAGACACGGAAGGCATAATCTAACCCGACGACACCCGATGCCAAACCGGTACGATCTACCGTGATCCCCTTTGTTCCTTCTTTGCGAATTTGTTGTCCGCTTGTCGGGTGACCAAACACATAAACTCCATCGGGCATATCCATCGCCCGACTGGTGTCACTCACGACGGCAAGGCGTTGCGGACCTTTCGCTTTGTAAGCCAACCGGATCAGGTCTGGGGCAAGATGCACGCCATCGCAAATAATCTCGGTGGTAAGTTCATCGAAGTAGAGTGTGGCCTCCATGACCCCGCCACGCATCGGGTAGGGTTGATCGATTTTCATTTTGGCGCGATCCGACATCGCACAAAAAAGATGATCGACGTGGCGGATGCCCCAACCAATTGCAGTTTCCATTTGTACGAACGATGCGTGCGAATGCCCAACATTGAGGCGCACGCCTGCTTGTTGACATGCCTGGGCAAAGGCTTGGGCGCCGGAAAGTTCAGGTGCGACAGTGGCAGTGCGTATGGCGTCAGCATAATTCAGGTAGGCGTGATAATTATCGTGACTGGGTGGGCGTAACGGGTCGGCGGGGTGGCATCCTCTTGCTGCGGGCGCAAAATAAGGCCCGTAGAGGTGTGCCCCTAAAACACGAGCGCCATTATGCGATTGATTCAGAAATTTTTTGGTCTGTTCTAAAAATTTTAGAATTTGATTGGGTGGCGCGACAGTACTTGTAGGTGTCAGGCTAGTCGTTCCGTGATAAGAATGAGAACGAAGGACCGTTAGGAAAGCCTCATCGGTGCCGTCCATAAAGTCGGCTCCAAGTCCGCCATGCACATGGAGATCGACAAAACCCGGAAGAAGATAGCCTTCTTCAAGGTCAATTAACGTCAAGCCGGGGTTCGATCCTTTAGAAGGTCCAACCTCGGCGATCCGGTCGTCGAGCGTTAAAACCTCACCATCCAGTAAAATTCTGTCACGAATAATGACGCTTCCGTTGCAAAATCGGTACATCATTGGCTAAAATCTTCGATAAGGGGTATAGAGTTCATCATCTACCAAAACCATTCCACTTGGTTTAGCCGAATTGGTGATCGATTCAAATGATTTACTGAAATTTCGGAACGCCTAACCACAAAACGGGTTCGGGACAGTATAAAAGAAGGTGAGAACCGTGCAACTAAATCCCAGAACCCCCAGCAAACCCAAACCGACTGCCTCACAGACTTCTATGGATAAGTTGGTCGATACCGTTATCACTCGCACGGATCAGCTTCAGAATCCGGGGAATCGATCTTCGTGCCTTGTGATGATTTATCCGGTTGGTCAGTGGATGGGTACCAAGTTCACTTTAACCGATCAACCGATGATTATTGGTCGCGGTGACGAATGCGAAATTCGTATTTCGGATACCTCGGTTTCTCGACGCCATGCCCGACTCGAAAAGATCAAAGGCGAATACTACGTTCTCGATATGCAGAGTACTAACGGCTCGTATGTGAACGACAAATCTTCGCAATCGGGTGAGCCGCTCCTTCTGAAGGATGGTGATTACGTTCGCATCGGGAATTGTATTTTCCGGTATCTCACGGGGGGCAATGTTGAGGCCGACTATCACGAAGAAATCTATCGCCTCACAATTGTCGATGCTCTCACGCAAATTCATAACGTCCGTTACTTCAACGAATTCTTGGATCGGGAAGCCCTTCGCACGGCAAGGCATAAACGACCCCTCTCACTGATTATGTTTGATATCGACCGATTCAAATCGGTGAACGATCAGCTTGGTCATTTGGGTGGCGATTTTACCTTGCGGGAAGTGGCAGCACTCATTCGTAAAATTGTCCGCCGCGAAGACCTTTTTGCACGTTACGGCGGAGAAGAGTTTGCCCTTGTCCTTGTCGAAACCCCTCTCAAGCAAGCTATCGAAGTAGCCGAACGGGTCGCCAATCTGGTCCGAGGGCACACCTTCCGTTTTGAAGAGCAATCGTTCCGCCTAACCATTAGCGTTGGCGTAGCCGAGTCTCCTCTTGATGGCACCGCCACCCCACGAGAACTGATCCGCCGTGCCGACGAAAAGTTGATGGATGCCAAACGTCTCGGCCGAAATCGCATCGAGTATTAACTGCATCGATCTTGGCGATTGTATAATACCTAAAACTCTTTCTCAACGAGACATCCATATGCGTTGCACTCTGTTTGCACTATTCCTCTTTGCGACCCCGCTATTAGCACAAACAAAAACTCCTCCACTTCCCAAAGGTGCAGATAAGGGCGAGTATAATCTTGCTTACGGCAAACACGAACGTCAAAAACTCGATATCTTCGTTCCCAAAGGTGATGGGCCTTTTCCGCTTGTTATCTGGATTCATGGCGGCGGATGGGAAGCAGGCAACAAGGATACCAACCCTGCATTGGAACTCCTCGCAAAAGGATTTGCAGTCGCAGGTGCAAACTACCGGTTGAGCCAACACGCTCCTTTCCCAGCCCAGATCGAAGATTGTAAAGCTGCGGTGCGTTACCTCCGTGCGAATGCAAAGAAGTACAATCTCGACGAGAAACATTTTGGAGTTTGGGGTGCATCCGCTGGTGGCCATCTTGTTGCACTTCTTGGGACAGCAGGGAACGTCAAAGAGCTAGAAGGTGAGGGAGATAATCTTAAAGTCTCCTCTAAAGTGCAGGCGGTTATTGATTGGTTTGGTCCGACAGACCTACTCAAAATGACTCCAGAAAATGCCCCTGCCACTCACCCGATTGTTAAACTCGTTGGTGGCCCCCTCAAAGAAAAAAGCAAACTTGCAGAACAAGCCAACCCGATAAAGTATATCTCAAAGGAAACCCCACCCTTCCTGATTATTCATGGCGATAAGGATACGCTCGTTCCATTGAATCAGAGCGAAATTCTTCACGAAGCAATCAAAAAAGCTGGTGTCGAATCCGAACTCGTCGTGATAAAAAATGCAGGTCACGGAGGGAAAGATTTTCTCGCAGCCCTCGACAGAGAAAAGATGATCACCTTCTTGGAAAAGCACCTCAAGCCAAAGAAATGACCGCGTGTTTCTACCCCACCAAATTTCCTTCGGCCTTTGCCATTGAAAAATGCGCGGCCCTTTTCATTTGACCCGTTTGCACGCAAATATGATTATCGACGATCAGGCCGGGGCAAAGGGTACGGGCCGATTCTTGGGCCATCTGTTTATGGAAATAGCGTTTGGTCGAACCGAATAGCAACACGCGACCCGGTGCTATTTCGATGCGAAGGTCTTGGATATGCCGATCTGTGTTGTTGCGAATCAGTTGTACGATTCGCTCGGTTAGGGTTCCCATTACGCAATGCTCCGACTTAATCCGTTTATCCGTTACTCCTTTCGTAGGACAAGGAACTCTTATAAAACAATCTACAGATACAAGCCGTCGATTTTTCCGAAAGAGACCAATACGCTTAATCGTTATGATCCGCACAATCTGCCGAATATGCCCTCTACTGCTTCTTCTTGGGGTTGTGGGAACGTCGTCCAGCTACGGGGGAATCTATCACCCGCAGGAACGCTTCGAGTTCGATCTGGATTCACAAGGCCACGCCAAAGCGATCCAATACCAGAACGGTTTTGCGTCAATGATTCTGGAACTTCGTGACGTGGACCGGGCTGACTATCCCGGCCAAGCTCGCAAAAGACGTTTGGATCGTATCGACGAGTTGTTGCCGATTCCCAATCGCACCCCTGAGCAAAACGCCACACTCATCGGGGATTTGATAAGACTGGGCCGAAGCTCCGAGACGACACGCCTGATCGGTTCGCAAACGGGTTTCGTGAACATGGCGTATGCCATCCATCGAGATGCCCAGAAAGGGGAATGGCAACGAGCCTACGAACAACAACGCGAACTGGTGCGGATGTTTCCCAAAGCCTTGTTCAAGTATGCTCCCGACGAACTTGCTTGGATGAAACGCCTTGAAGAACAATATCACCTCGGTTTTTTATTCGCACGTTCGCGGCAAACCAAAACTGTTGGCCTTGATGCCTCAGAAAATGTCGATCCCATTTTCCCGTATGTGAAACCTCCGAAAGGGAACGCCGACCCCGTGAAGTTTATCGGCGAATCTGGGAAGTACGAACCCGGTCAGATTGCCCCGACTGAGAAAGCGAAACTCCCACCCGATGCCATTGCCATCGTTCAACAACTGTTGATGTGGTACCCAAAGGACGACCGACTTTTCTGGCTTCTGGGTGAGCTTTACAATGCCAATGGCGAAGTCGATATTGCCTTCGATATTTTCGACCGACTGACGAACGCAGTAGGTTATACTCCCCCGATCTTGCGTGAACATCGTTCGATCCTTGCCCGCTACTTGGACGAAAAAGACCTTGAGCGGAAGGCTACCCAAGCTGCCGAAGAAAAAGCCCGCGAAGAGGAACTACAACGCAAGCAACGCGACGCCCAACGCGAAAAGGTCAACGAGTGGACCTACATCGCCATCGCAGTGGGGATTGCCGTCTTGCTGATCTACTTTCAAGGGAAAGAGATTCTCCGACGGGTCTTCCGACGAAAGAAGAAGTAGCGATACCCCCGTGTTCGTTCGTTGCTTTTTCAACCCCAAAAAACCTCATTGTTTCTCGTTCTTTCTCTCGGTATCATAATCCGTTGATTATTGTACTCTTCATCAGACCGCTAAGGTTATGACCCAGATGATTCGATTTCCCTGCCCAAATTGCGGGCGTAAACTTGGTGTTGAAGATAAGATGGCTGGCAGAGCGGGCATGTGTCCGCATTGTAAGACCAAGTTTAGTATCCCGTGGGAAACGCCTCTCGCTGCCCCTCCCATTCCGAGTTCCTCGGCCCCAAACCCATCTTCCTCTAAAGCCGAGCCTGCGAATCCTCCTCAAAAGACCTCGGACCGTTTGAAAAAAATGGTTCAAGAAGAGGAAGAAGAACCGATGCTACTTGAAGAGGTCGAAGAGCCAGAGCAAAAAACCAAAACCAAGAGTTCATCGAACTTTGAGGTGATCGAAGACGATGACGATGAGGACAAGGACGAAGAAGAACGCGAAAGTAGCAAACCTAAAAATCGGAAGCCAAATAAAAATCGCCGTCCTCGAGACGAAGACGAAGATGTTGGTGACGAACCACCGATTTGGCGTGCTCAGGAACCCAAAAAGAAAAAGAAAGACCGGGGACATCGATCAAGAAGGAGATCGTCCAAATCATTCTTCAATGTGAACACTACAACTCTGCTCATTGGGGTGGTTGCGAGCTTCCTCGGCTTTGTTGGCAGCTTCATCCACGAAGCCGCATTGGCCCTACCCTTTGCAGTTGCCTTTGTTGTGAACATCATCGCAGGTATCTGGTTTGTGATTGTGGCATGGAACGATCAACCTTTCCACGTTTTTGCCTGTTATCTCCTGCCGGGCTACAGCATCTATTACCTCATCACCCGGTTTGATATGCTCAGAGGATCGTTTTTCCTCGGGCTTTGGAGCTTTGTGATAGCCATGCTGGGTGTTGCTGCCCTGCTTGTCGGAACCGTTGTTCATGAAGCACGAAAATCGAAGAAAGCAGAGCTGACCTTTCCGAATCAAGTTTACACCGTGATGGTTTCTCAAACCCCTTTCGCAGGTTAAATCACGCACCCAGTTCGAGAGTGATATTCCTTCAAGAATTCTCCCTTGAAGGTCGATAGTGATGATGTTCCCTCATGGACAAAGAGGGGGAATGTGCAGCTATTGCATTTACCTACGGAAGGGAGGACAGCGCGTGACCGGCTCCGACAATACCCTCGTCGTTGAGACGGAGCGGTTGACCAAAATCTACGCCAACAGTCACATCGCACTCAACGACGTGACCTTGACGATAGAACCCGGTTGCGTGCTTGGCCTCCTCGGTCCCAACGGTGCGGGTAAAACCACCTTCTTGCGTTTGATACTCGGCTTGCATCGACCAACAGCGGGTTACGTTTCCGTCTTTGGCAAACCGATGACCCCTAACGCCGCCCAACTTCGCCGACGTATCGGCTACATCCCCACGAATCCGCAATTTCCTCGCGGGATGACCCCCATCACTTACCTCGATTACATGGGGCGTTTGTTTGGTTTACCGCGAAATGTGCGGAAACCCCGTTTGGCTGCCCTCGTGCGTGCGGTGGACTTATTGGGACATTCCTCTTCGGATGTCTCGCAATTTTCGCCGGGCATGGTCTCTCGTCTTGCGGTCGCTGCGAGTTTGATTAACGAACCCGATTTGCTGATCTGGGATGAACCGACTCACGGGCTTGATATCGAAGCTCGACGCTCGATGTTGGAGCTAATTAAGTCCCTTTCGCATGTGAAGACCTTGATCCTTTCGAGCCACAACCTCAGTGATGTCGATGAAGTCTGCAATCATGCTGCGGTGCTGAGTCAGGGGCAATTGATTTTCTCAGGTACGCTGCAAGACCTGAAAGGACGCATCCGTAAGAACCATTACGAAATGGACCTCGAAGGCGACCAAAAAGGCGTGACGAAAGCCGTCAGCCAAATCAAGAACGTAACGGATGTGAAATCGGTTACGCTCCGTCAACGTCGCCTCGAATTGATCCTCAACGAACAATGTAATAACACAGGGGCACTCGCACAGATATTCGTCACTCTAAGCGATAATCGTGTTACCCTTGTGGGTTTGCGAACCGTCGGTCAACAGACCGAACAAGCCTACTTAGACCTCGTCGAGAAAGAAGAACAACGTGGCTTCGCAAGGATATTCCAACCCGCAGAAGCGGCGTAAACCGGATGTTGGAATAACAGTGGAAAGGCTATGGGAATACCCAGAAGGGATACCGCATCCGGAAAGACCACGAGCCGGGAGCGTTAGCGACCGGAGTGATTGTGAAACGGTTGCGATTGTGTTTACTCCGGTCACTTACGTTCCCGGCTCGTGGCTTTTCTGGGAAAGAAGTGAGTTGACCGGCGCAACTGAGCTTTCCCCCCTCTCCCCTGCCCCTCTCCCTCCGAGGGAGAGGGGAAAGGCAACCAGCACTCTCACTAACTAACATTATTCAATAGGTATCTCAATAATGGATAATTCCTCCCTTGATGCAGGCTTTCGCTATCAACGGTTTCTGCCGTATATGGCCGTTCTTTCGACCGATCTTCGACAGACGCTGCGCAATTGGGTCTATCGTTTGTGGATTGTTGCGACGATTCTGGTTGCGATTGGCTTTCTGCTCTATCGATTTGGGCTGCATCAAGAGGCGGGGATGGTTCGTCCGGCGTCGGTGCATTCGAGCGAACTTTTTCGAGGGATTGCCCTTGCAAGTTTGGCTTTGATTGTCGTGCTGACGGTCTCGGCAGTGGCATCGGAGCGGGGAACCCTTGCCGATTCGGTGTTGAGTCGGGGCATTAGTCGTTATCAATACTTCTTGGCGAAACTTCATTCGCGTGCCATTGTGATTGTGTTGACCTTTGCCGTGATGTCCATTCTCATGCTGGTTGCGTTTCACTTTTTACTTGGCGAAGACCTTTCCCTTGCAGGGGCTGCTTGGGCCGTTGTGACTATCTCGTGCCTGTTGATTGCAGTAGTTTCGGTCGGCGTAGCAATGGGTGCAGTGACCAATAGCTCTGTCGTTGGAATTGCTGTGCTGTGGATTGCGATGTACGGTTTGGGTATCCTGATGAGCTTACTTCCGAATACCTTTCCGTCACCGGAAAAGGTCATCGCACGATTGCCGTTTGTCCTTCGGGGTGAATACGAACTTACTTCGCTTGCAGAATGGGTTTTAGGTTCGTTGATTGTTGCTTTCTCGTCGGCTCTTATCGGCCTGCTTGCGTTTGCTCGACGCGATGTGTAACCGAATAATTCTCACCAGTCATTGTCACTTTGTCTGCGGTCTCGTTCTCGGTCGCGGTCCCAATCGTTGTTGATTCTGGGGCCGCGATCATCGTGCCTATCGTCGTAGCGGTCGCCTCGAAAATGTTGGCGGTTTTGGGTTTGTCCTTCGCGAACACAAAGATATACGATCAGGCCAATCAACCCGAAAAAGATTTCCAGAATGACCCACATCGTCGGGTCGATGCCACGTTTCTTGCAGTCCTTCACGATAAACACGATGATGAAAATCTTGATCGCAATCCCAAGCAAAAGGGCGAACCCCATGCAGGCAAGCCACCCGATTGCGAGAGCTGCCGGAGCAGCCCCGCCTCCACCACCACCCGGAGCAGGACGGCGTCCCGCAGGGAAACCGGCATCGGCCCAGAGTTGAGGTGCGACACCCAGCACAACAGCAAGGGTAAGCAAGCCCACAAACCAAGATCGAGAACGCGACATAACGATAAGACCCGTACATTTTAAGGATGATTACATCTTATTGAAATGAGGCTCGTCGCAAGTGTTCCTCGGCCTTTCAGAAAATGAAAGCATGAAGAAGTTTCTTTTGTTCCCCATTTTTTCGATTGTCGTTTCAAGACCGACTGTTAATATAAGAGTGTGATTGGAGCCTAAACTTTTTCTCAACAATCACCCCTCCCAAAATGTATTCAGAACTAAAATTTCATAACCCTCCCTATCGAGGATAATCACATGAGTCGATTAGGTCTTATTTTTCTTTCAACATGGTTGGCAACTTGTCTTGGTTGTGGTGCTAATAACCAAATTGGGCTTGGACGTGCCAAAAACAAAGAAGACGAATCGACCACAAAATTGCGAACGTCTTATGCGGCCGTTGCAAAACGGATTGCTCACGAACATCGCAATGACCCGAACACAAACCCACCTTCGCTGAGTTCTTCTCGTTTGATTGCAGAAAGCAAGTCGTTGATTGTCGATCTGAAACAGCATCGCGGTGCTGATACCGAACTTCAGTTTATCTGCGATGAAGCTATTGGAGCAACGGAAGAATCGATTGCTGCGACTCAACAACTCGAACGACTTCCAAAACCACCCGGCGAATTTGAACAATTCCTGATGGGGTTCTTCTACGGGTACTCTTTCGATTTTTCGGGTGCTGCGAACTACTCAAATCGAGTTCAAGACCTCAACGTCAACATTCAAAGCGAATTGGTTCGGCTCGCCCAAGCAATGGATCGCGGACATGCCGCCACGCTGTTACTTCCTCGGATAGCAAAAAAAATCGCTGGGCCTTCGGTCTCCAGTTCACCAGTAAAAGTGGATTTTGATGAGACTTGGGGGTTCGTCGGTTCGGATTGGATTACCCTTAGCAACATCTCTGGGAAGAATTTGAAAAACGCAACGATTGTCGTCGATATCGAAGGACAGTCTCAAGGGGTGACCCAACGACATACAAACGTCCACTTCGTTTCGGATTGGAGTGCCGGCAATGCGATCTATGCGAAATACGACGACGGAGTTACCCTCAACAATCGAACTTTTGGACGACGAACGTGCAGTAACGTCACTAAAGTTATTGTAAATGTCTACTCGGATGAACTTTCTTACGAAGGCTATAGCTACAACTACACCGCCTCGGAAATGAACTTCGACATAACCCGTTATGTTGACAAACTCTTCAAACCCCGTGCGAGTTACCGTCCTTTTGATAAGGGTATTCTCTTTGCCGACACACAACGTGCCATTCGTTTGGATTTCAAGGGTTGCTCGATGACCCATCTCCGTGATGTGAGTATTAAAGTCATCTTCAAGAGCGGCACCCTCACAAGCACAAAAACGACCTTCCGTTCCTTCTGGAAATCTGACGAAGAATTACTGATCGAATTCCCCGATATCTGGTGGGATCCCAAAGAAGCCAATGTCGAAATGACCTTCAACGCCAACAATCCCCCCGGAGTGACCCGAACCTATCAATGGACTTGGAACCGGTAAATAGCCTCAGAACGCACCCATCCCACCAGAAACCCCTTCTGCCTTTCTCCCTCTCCTTTTGAACCGATAGGTTTTCTCTCCGCACATTTTTTGTTCACATAACGTCCAAACTCATTTGATTCTCAGTATCGAGCTTATCTTTTTCCTCTCGAAAGAATGGCTTGCTTGGAAAGGTGACAGTGACTGCATGGGTTGTGTGCATGGTCTTTGCAGATTGTGTGAAGGGCTATCAAGTTGGCATACCAGAAAAAAATCGTAAACATCTGTAAAATAAGACTTTAAGATTTGTTTTGAAAATAATTTTAGGGGTTTGGCACGGGGTTGGCTTTACTTTATCTCAGTTGTCACTCGGATCGCGCTGACCAAGGGAGAGGTGGTACAGCGATCCGGGTGACTTTTTTTTGATACACACAGACGAATCTTAGCACATACAGCTTTACTGGTTCCCTACTATTAAGATGGAGGAACCTCAGATGAAAGACACATCGAGTTCAGAGACGAACTCTTCAACACAACTGGGTGGAGTAATCCACACCTATCAAGGGTACGACCCTATCCAGTTTCCGTCACCTCGGGCTGCCCCGCCCGAGGTGGCTTCTGCTGCGATGGAACACCTGCTACTTTATGGCAATACCCGTGACCTGACCGAAGAAGAATTGGCGAACGCTGTTCATATCGACCCGTCGCAGATTTCCGGACTTGGGCCAAGTCTGCAAGCCTTGATCGAGATGCTCAAGGAACGTAAACGCAAAATTCTGGAAACCTTTCGCACAGAAGAAGCCCAGAAAGAGGCGCACGATACCTTTCACAATTCGGCTGCCCAATACAAGCCACCCAAAAACCTTGCCACTGCCTTTGAGCGGGCGGTGAAACAGGAACAACTTTACGAACTCGAATCCCTCTATTATTCGAGCGGGCGTAATTCCTTTGGTAAATCGATCCTCTCGTTGTCGCAAAAGCTCGGCGAAAAATATCAGGTCGATGAGTTGGCCTCGAAGTATGAGTTCACGGGCAAAACGTCGATGGATGTGCCCAAAGCTCTCGAAATCAAAGAAGAGTTGGAGATGATCGATAAACTTCTTCAACAACTCGAAGAAGCCAAGAAGAATGCCAAAGTCGGCATCATCGATATGGAAGGGCTATCCGAGTTCGCCGACCTCGAACAGATGGAGAATCTCCGCAAGCTCCAAGAGCAAATTAACGAGATCATCCGAGCCGAGGCGGAACGTCAAGGAGTGAACCAAGACCGCAACGGGTTCCAACTAACGCCGAAAGCCTACCGATTATTTCAATCGTCGGTCCTCACGATGATCTTTAACGAGTTACAGGCATCGCGAACGGGTCGGCATAACGTGCCTATCGAAGGGGAAGGAGCAACCGAGTCCACACGCACGAAAGAATACGAGTTCGGCGATTCTGCTTCGCAAATGGATATCCCAAGCTCGATGATTAATGCCCTCATCCGAAGTGGCCCGCAACTCCCCGTGCGCATGAAGCCCGAGGATATCGAGATTCATCGCACACGCAACACCCCAAAGGCTGCAACGTGTGTGTTACTGGATATGTCCGGCTCGATGCGTTACGGGGAAATGTATGTGAATGTCAAACGGATGGGCCTTGCCCTTGACGGGTTGATCCGCAAGGAATACCCCGGCGATTTTCTGCAATTCATCGAAATGTACAGTTTCGCCAAACCCGTTGCGATTGCCGATGTGCCGATGTTGATGCCCAAACCCGTGACGATTTTTGATCCCGTCGTTCGTCTTCGTGCCGACATGAGTGACCCGAATATCAGCGAGTTGCAAATACCACCCCACTTCACGAACATCCAACACGCCTTGCGATTAGGGCGACAATACCTCGGCACACGCGACACCCCGAATCGCCAATTGGTGATTATCACGGACGGCTTACCTACGGCACACTTCGAGGGGTCGCAACTCTTCTTGATGTACCCTGCTGATAAACGCACCGAAGAAGCCACCCTACGCGAAGCCCATCTCTGCGCCAAAGAGGGCATTACGATCAACATTTTCCTCATTCAAAGTTGGAACCAATCGCAAGAAGACGTCCGCTTTGCCTACAAAATGGCCGAAACCACAAAAGGCCGCGTCATCTTCACCGCAGGAAGGGAACTCGATAGGTTCGTCGTGTGGGACTATATCAAACGCCGCAAGAGTATGATCGGGTAGCAAAGAATCTGTTATAATAAGTCTGGCCTAACCAAGATGAGGCATTCGATGTTGACGATAGAGATACCAGACCAAATCGCTATTCCCCTTGCAGAAGAAGCTGCCCGTCAAGGCACGACGCCGGAACTTCTCGCAATCGACGCCGTTCGCCGAGCAATTCCACACACATCACCAACGAAAACATCTGGCGGAACCTTGTTCGACGCCCTGAAACCTTTCATCGGTGCGGTTGACGGCTCAAGCGAACCTTTCTCCCAAGATTGCGGAGAGAAATTCGCCGAGGGCCTAGCAACGGGTCAACCGGCCCGACCATGATACTCATCGACACGGGGCCGATTGTTGCCCTCTTAAATCGGAACGACCCTTACCACCAGATAGGGACGGATGCCACCACAAGTTTACCCAACGAACTGCTTGTTACGACGTGGCCTTGTTTAACCGAATCCCTGTATATGCTTGGTCGTGCTGGTGGAATGTTCGCACAAGATACCTTGTGGCAATTAATCCAAACTGGTCAACTCGAAGTGCGCAACGCCGACGCAATCGAGATAGATCGCATAGCCGAGTTGATGAGGGCCTATTCCAATCTCCCGATGGACCTCGCGGATGCCTCAATAGTTGTGGCTGCGGAGATAACCGGCGAACGAAAAGTATTTACTTTCGATAAGCACTTTTGGGTTTACAGGCTTTTCGATGGTTCTTCGATGACAGTAGTTCCTTAGACCGCTCACAAAAGGCCGAGTGATCTTCACCGCCGGAAGGGAACTCGATAGGTTCGTCGTGTGGGACTTCATCAAACGCCGCAAGAGCATGATCGGGTAGCAAAGAATCTGTTGTAATAGCAGGGGACTAACTCAGAGAGGTATGAAAAAATCACACGGGCAAAGCAACCCGTTTTTTGACCAAAACGAAATATCTACATCACCATCCTCGCCCTCAACCCAATCCGCCATTCGGTTCCTTCTTTGAACTTCCGACCCTCTTACTATCACAACCTCACAACATCTATTTCTTTACTCGTCAGCGAGTATCTGCGAATCGACGAGCCAACCTTGTGTGATTTGAAGTGAGGCAGGAGAGGTTTCGTAGATTGCTGATTTCATTGTGTTGAATCCTTTGAGGGCTTTGGCCCACGTTTCCCTTTGATCGGCAGCTTCGGCGAAGACGAGAACAAGGGCTGCCAAGTTGGAACGGCTTCGTTCGTCGGGGAGAGCCGATACAAACTCGATCCATCTTTCAATTATACTCGGTTCGTTGCCGTCTTGCATCAGGGGTATCCACCCCAAACCTTCCCAGCCCGTAAGGTAAGGTTCAATCCTCCCAATCCCAGACGATGATATTTCCAACCGAATCACCAACGGCACAGGTTAGCCCGTCGGGGCTTATGGCGAGCGATTCTCCTTTTTTGATCGGCCACTGGTACGAGTGTGATATTTCAAATGTCTCGGCATTCCAAACGTGAACCATACCGTCAAGTCGTTGAAGGCTCAAGAAATTACGCCCGTTGGGGTGCATCGCAATTGCTTGAAATCTTCCACCTTTGGGTCTCGCTATCGTCCGAACTCGTAGTCCGGTTTGAATGTTATAGAGGGTGATAGATTCAGCAGTGACGGACATCAGATGCTCGCCTGAAGGTTGATAATGAAGACTTGGAGGCTGACCGGAATCTTTCAGATTCATTATTACTCTGACTAATTCGCCGGTATCAAAGCGATTGATGGCAAGCCTTCGGGATTGACCGTATTCTTCTGGGAATTCAATCGCAGCAAACGTGAGTTTATCGGGAGATGCTGCTAATTCAGCACAAAAGCAAGCCTTATTTTCTTCGGTTTGCCAGATGATTTTGGGCGTCCATGGAGTTGATACATCTAAAAGCGCAGTGGTTGTTGGTGTTGAGTCAACTTCAACTGGTCGAATGCTAGATGATTGTCTCGTAACGAGGATTTGTTGGCTCGGGCCTAACAGAAAATTACAATATGAATTAGCAGGAAATACGTTTAATTCCGTCTCAGTTTCAAAATCGGAGAGAAAAATACCATTAGAAAGATCCGTAAACACGAAGTACCTTCCATCAGGGAAAAATCTTGATTTAGCGAAATAATTGTATCCAATATCGTCCCTCATTTGCTCCTTGCTAACCAAGCGATACAAATAGTTATTGGCAACTAAATGTTGACCATCGGGTGCAAAATTCAGCGACCGAATCGGACTGGTATACTTTGTTGTTATCGTAAACATATTCCCTCTTTTTCATCTTCCCAATCTCAACCCACTAGATTCCCGTTCAACCCTGAATCTACCTTCTTAAAAATCACGGTTGCACCATCAAATACTTCATTCCATTTTCAAAGTGAAGTCGTTTGGGCCTTTGGGTTTGACCTCGATTTTTCACCGAGAATTCATGGTGCTTCGATAAATGTTAGGCTATCCCGTATTCAATCTGGGGTCTAGTTGAATATCTCCATTCTGGCAGAAACTTCGTATCGCCCCTTTTCTTCGACCCTATCCGCCTTCTTGATTTGGTCTATACTATCCTCACTGCCCACGTCCAACCTTCCTGCCGATTTGACCTTTTTGCCTTTACGGATTCCCCCATGCGTTTTTCTGCGACGTATGTTTTGCCTTTTCTCTGCGCGATTCTGAGTCTGCCTTCGGCTCGTGCGGACGATTTCCAAGATAAGGTTATGCCGTTCCTCAAAACGTATTGCATCGAGTGCCATAAGAAAGAAAAGGCATCGGCGGAGCTTGACCTTACTAAGTACACGTCGGCCAAACAGCTTGTCGATGATTTTCGGCAGTGGGAGCATGTGGTGACCTTTGTGAAAAGCGGCGAGATGCCACCCAAAAAGGCCAAGCAACCCTCTGCGGATGATCGCTCGGCCATGCTCAAGAACCTTGACTCAATTCTGACCAACGAAGCCAAGAAGCTGGCTGGCGAACCGGGGGCTATTCCTCCGCGAAGGCTCACCAATGCGGAATACGATTACACGATTTCCGATCTGACAGGGGTTGAGATTAAACCTGCCAAAGCCTTTCCGGTCGATCCCTCTTCGGGGGAAGGATTTAGCAACACTGGCGAGGCATTGATTATGTCTCCCAACTTGTTCAAGAAGTACTATGCTGCGGGTGAGTTTGTTTCGGAACACGCCGTCCTTTCGCAAGGGGGATTAGTTTTTGCACCCCATCCTGCCACCACTTTTGCCGACCGCCAAAAGTATTATGAACGTGCAATCATTCGCTTTTACGAAGACCATCAAGTCAATTTAGAGCAATATCTCTTCACCCTTTGGAAGTACCAACACCGCAAGAAGGTGGAAGAAGCCATCACCCTTGAAACGTGGGCCAAGAACGCAAAGCTCAGCCCGATCTATGCGGGGTCGCTTTGGAAGGGGTTGCAAACCCCTGAAAATTCCGTTGGCCCGATGAAGTGGTTACGCGACCGTTGGGCATCAATTCCGGCTCCGAAAGGGGATAACCCGCCGATGCCGAACGAGATTCGCACCCTTGTAGCGGACATTAACAAGCTCACCAAACTCCTGACGCCGAAGGAAACCGAAGCGATTGTCGCTAATGCAGGCAACGGCCCTATAGAGCATCTCACACGCCGTCGCCAGACCGCAGAGACACGCGACACCCTCGACCGCCCCCATAGCTTTCAAACCAAACTCGATGTCGAATTTCCGAAGTTTAGCGAGTTGGAAACCGTCAAGATCGTAATTGATGCCAGCGACCTTCCCGACCTCAAGACAGGGGGTACGGTGATTATCAAAGGTCAGTTCATTAGCAACAACAAACAGAAATGGTCACTCGCTTCGATTCTCCAAGAGCATTCTCCAGAGACCTTTAAGAAACTCCAATTCGGAACAAACCCGAATGCGAAAGGCGATGCCCTTGATGCCGAATCGTTTGCATTGGTGGCCCCTTCCAAAATCGAAATCGAGATACCCACGAAAGCAATCCCGTTCAAGGGAAAGGGTTCCATGACCTTTTCGGCAGAATGCAAGCTGGATCGTTCGATCGTTGGAGGATTGGCCCTGAATATCAACGACGGGAAATCGAACAAGGTTCAACCTAATCAAATCTTGATCGATCCCAAGCACGAGAAAGCGAAAACCCTTGATGAATCAAGTACTACGTTCTGTCGCCTGTTCCCAAGTCGGTTTTACTATGTCGATAATACACGGGGTCTCTCGGCAGGTTTCCACCTTATCGAAGGGTTCTTCCGCGATGATCGACCGTTATGCAAAAGCGTACTCACACCCGAAGAAAATAAGGAACTCGACCGCCTGTGGTCGGAACTTTATTTCGTGACGGGGATTTGGGAAAAGCTCGTTCGCGGGTTTGTGTTCTTCGAGAGGTCGGAGCGAAACTTCCTCAAGCACAAGGACTTCGACGAGTTCAAAGAGGAAGACCCACACCTAACCAACGACGACGTTCTCGAACGCTTCCAGAAAACCTATCTGGCTCGCTCGAACGTCAAACTAACAGGGGCCGATCTCGATAAACACCCGATCAGCATTTTCTTCAACGATATTCGGAATGGCATCAAGTATCGCAACGAGACACTCAAGAAACTCGAAAAGAAATACGAAAGCGATCTTCTAGCATTTGCTGCGAAAGCCTATCGTCGCCCCTTGACCGATACCGAGAAAACTAAACTCGAAAAATTCTATCGGGACTTGGTCGCTAATCCTGAACACGGAATCGAAGTCGCCGTGCGAACGAGTATCGTGCGTGTATTGGTCTCGCCTCATTTCTGCTATCGGTTCGATGCCTCACCCGTTGGCGAAAACGTCGAGAAGTTGTCCGACCTTTCACTCGCATCGCGTTTGAGTTACCTGCTTTGGTCAAGTCAACCCGATGACGAACTTCTGAAGGTTGCCCAAGCCGGTAAACTGAGTGATCCGAAGGAACTGCGTACCCAAATTCAACGGATGGTCAAAGACCCGAAGTTTGCACGATTCTCGCAAGAGTTCTTTGGGCAGTGGTTGGGGTATCGTGATTTTCTGAACCAAGAATCGGTGAATCGAATGGTTTTCCCCACGTTTACCGATCCCCTCAAACAAGCGATGTTTGAGGAACCTTCTCGCCTTGCAACGTACTTAATCCAAAACCAACAGCCGATAACCGAACTCCTCAAGAGCGATAAGACCTTCGTGAATGCTGCTCTCGCCAAACACTACGAATTCAATTTCACCGGAGGCCCCGACGAGTGGCAGCTTGTGGAAGGGCTAAATAAGAAAGGTCGCGGGGGCGTGTTGGGTATGGGGGTGTTCCTCACCAAGAATTCGCAACCACAACGCACAAGCCCTGTGAAGAGGGGTTTCTGGGTCGTTCACAAAGTTCTCGGCGAACATATCCCGCCCCCTCCGCCCGACGTGGCCGTTCTACCCGCCAAAGAAACCGACACCAACGGCAAAACGATACGCGAATTGCTTAAACTCCATACGGATGATGCCAAGTGTGCCGGATGTCACCAACGCTTCGATTCTCTGGGCCTTGCGATGGAAGGCTTCGACCCGATTGGCAAATCTCGCACAAAAGATTTAGCTGGCAGAGCTATCGATAACGTGGTAGATTTACCCAATACCAAACAAGCCAAAGGGGTTCCCGAATTTGGCGAATACCTCGTCAAGGAACGGGCAACCGATTTCCGCAAAACCCTGACCCAAAAGTTTGTGGGGTATGCGTTAGGTCGTTCACTCCAGTTGTCGGACCAACCCCTTTTGGAAGAATTGCAGAACGATTTAGCGAAAAATAACGATGATATGACTAAGATAATCGAACGGGTGATTCTGAGTCCTCAGTTTCGCACGGTTCGATGCCGAGATTATAAACCCTCCCAATATAAACCCATTTCACTGGAACCCGACCGATGAACGAAAAGACACTCCTCAATCGTCGTACTCTCCTCAAAGGGCTTGGCCTGACGATTGCCTTGCCGTGGATGGAATCGATCCCGACTTTCGGGGCCGAAACTGTCACGAAAAAGCTCAAGCATCCGCAACGGTTCGCTTGTATGTTCATCGGTGACGGTATCTCGCCTCCACACTGGTGGTCGAAAGGGAACGGGGCCGAAATGGAACTCGGCTCAAGCCTTGAATCGTTGAAGCCGTTCAAAGAAAAGATCAACGTCATTAACGGGTTGTTCAATAAGGAAGGGGACGGCGGACACGCACGCTGTACGGGCAACATTCTTTCGGGCGCCAACCTGCAACGGGGTCGCACGATTAAGGGTGGCATCAGCATGGACCAACTGCTTGCCAAACACCACGAAGAAGAAACACCCCTTCCGAGTTTGGTTGTCGGCTGCGAGCAACCCGTATCGGGTTTCCACGAAAGCCAATACTCAATGGTCTACGCATCGCATATCTCGTGGTCGAACGTCGATTCACCAGTTCCGATTGAACTCTATCCCGCACTCGCCTTCGAGAGCCTTTTTGGTGGAAAAGCCAGCAAGCTCCAGAAGAGCATTCTCGACGACGTGTTAGAACAAGCTACCGACCTACGCGGAAAGGTCAGTGGAACGGATCGCACCAAGATCGACGAGTATCTCACCT
>VYLT01000007.1_pt1 | contig 55876 bp, 47 predicted proteins | sample 5114261 | NCBI WGS metagenome assembly VYLT01 (sample SAMN12291815, study PRJNA351875) | freshwater metagenome | isolation source: freshwater lake | place: USA: Michigan, Little Long Lake | collected 2011-07-12 | reverse complement strand
CCCTCTTCAAAATACTCTTCTCAATGTCCTGCAAACCAATCGTACCCTCGTTCGGCCCAATAGTCTGCGGGTTGGGTATGATGAAATGTAATCTTCCCGATTTGCTTGATATTCTTGATCCCATATTTGAGCGTCGTGATTAACCGCAACGGGCTTCCGTGACCGGGCGTGAGCGGTTGATCGTTCATCGTGTCGCAAAGCAAGGTCTGCGGGTGCATCATCGTTGCGATATCGAGCGAGACGTAATACTCTTCGCTGGGGGTTGCCAGATAAACATAAGGGTAAGCTGTGCCGTTTTGCTGACCGAATCCAAATTGATTGAGCCAATCAACGAAACGATAACCGGCCCACGTTACGATAGTACTCCAACCTTCAACGCATTTGAGTTCGGTTGTCATCTCGTAACGGGGTAAAGATTTTAGATCGTTTAACGATTGCGTAACTACCCCTGCTTGGTCTTGGTGTTGAATTTCGATCTTCCAGTTTGGGATAACTGGACTCTCTTGAATCCCGATCCACCCATTGACGCGAGGGTCTTCCGCAAGTGACTTAGGATACTCTTTCGCTAACCTCGTTGGTGATTGAATCGCCCGTCCCAATCCTTCGTTAAGCCGATGCACTCGGCGTAAGGGCCACGGGATATCGCCATCGCGTGAGCGTATCCAAAAGAATGTCCCCGTACCTGCAAGGGCAGCCAATCCCCCAACAAGGAATGAGCGACGGGTTTTATGACGGAGAATTTGTTCAGGTTGTTCCATGATTTGCTCCTGTTGAAGTTGAGGTCGAAGGTGTTGCGGACTTCGGCGTTTCGCTAACGAGTTCGTAACCAGTGACCATCGCACGGAAGTTATTCCAACCAGCTCGAACTACCTGAGCGATATGAATCAAAAAGAAAAACACATAACCAATGGTCAGAAGGAAATGCTCGCCCCGTGCCCAAGAGTATCCGCCCAAAAGCGACGTCAACCAACCAAATTGAACCGGTTTATAAATCGCCAAACCCGTTATCAGCGAGCCAGCTCCCATTGCAACGACCCCTGTGTATGCCAATCGTTGAGCGCCGTTGAATTTCTGTTTGGGTAACGGGGTTTTGCGAATCCTCAGATCGTGGAGTACCACGTCCCATGCCTCGCGAAGGGTCCTACGATTCGGTAGCAAATAACGCCACTCGCCTGAGATAGCCGTGTAGGTAACGTAAAGCACTCCGTTGATGGCGAAGAACCACATGAGTGTAAAGTGCCATGCCATGCCGAGGGCAAGGCCACGCTCGATGCCCAGAGCTTTGTAGAACCAGTCGGGGAAGATTTGAATCGTGAATCCGAATAGTGTGAACTCGTAGCCGTCGCTCGCCCAAAAGATGAGCAAACCGCTCCAGATCATCAGCGTTAATACGGGGAAATTGATCCAGTGCATCCAACGGATTGCCCGAGGATGCTTGGCCTCAAGTTGGCTCATGTTGCACCTGTGTGAGTTTGGGCTACGAGTTGTTGTGGAGTCAATGCCAAGTTTTGTTAGACCGGTGCGCAAGCAACGGTTTTTTCTTACCGTTGCTTGCGCACCGGTCTAACAAAAACAAAACACCTGTCTTCCAGCCCCAACGGGGCTCTCTCCTTGCAGGGGTCTTCGGCCCCGGCGTCTCTTACTTTCCGTCAGACATTTTGCCGTCTTTCATTTTGCCGTCGGTCATCTTCCCGTCACCCATTTTGCCGTCGGTCATCTTCCCGTCACCCATTTTGCCGTCGGTCATTTTGCCGTCTTTCATCTTGTTTGTGCCGGAATCTTTGCTATCGCAACCGACCATCGAAAAGGTCAACAACGAGGCACAGACGAGGGCTAATGCAAAAAACTTTTTCATCGTAATTCTCCCAGTTTTGGTGAATGATCTCGGTTGAAAGGGTCAACAGAGTTGTCGAATCTTGGTCAACAGTTTCTCTGATGCCAACGGAGAATTGCGGTTACAAAAATTATTCGGAATCTTTGCGAAGTGAGAGGCGTTTGATGACGATATCAATCAATTCTTGAGGGGCTTCGATAACGGCTTTCTCTGCCGTGTTCGATTTGTAACCCTCTTCCAGAGCAAGAGTTGCACGATACGACGCAAGATAATCGACGCAAGCAGGGCACTTCGATAAATGGCGTTCAAAGCGGCGTTTTTCTGCTTCGGACATTGGCTCGAAGAGGTATTCGTGAAGGTACGATGTAAATTGCAAACATGTCACGGGAGGTAATCCCTCATAAATGGGTCCAACAATTCTCTCAAAGCCTGACGGGCACGATGTAAGCGGGTTTTTATCGTGCCTACCGATTCCTTGAGAATCTCGGCAGTCTCGTCGGTGCTTAACTCTTCGATGTCACGAAGAAGCAAAACGGTACGATAACTTTCTGGTAATTGGTCGATTGCTTGCCGGACTACGTCTTGAACTTCCTGCCGTTGAAAGACCTCTTCGGCCATTACTGGCCAGGGGTCTTGCACGTCGGCCCTATGCCCATCCCGTAAGAACTTGGGCAACATCTCTTCGATATTTTGTTCGGGTCGGCGTGACCTTGTGCGGATTTTTGAGAGGCAAGCGTTCACCAAAATCCGGTGCAACCAAGTACTAACTTTAGAATTTCCGTCGAACGACTCTATCGCACGATAGGCATTCAAAAATGCCTGTTGAACGGCATCGTTGGCGTCGGCATCGTTGGGAAAAAATCGCTTGGCAACCACAAGGAGAATGCCACACGACTCCCGCACCAATTCCTCGAAGGCGTCGGGGTCACGGCGTTTCAATCGGGCTACGAAATCGGCTTCGACTCGCGGTTCCGGCAACATCGTCGCTTGAGTATTCAGATGAAACTCTCGTAACTCTTGGCGTGGACTAAATGATTCTATTCAGAAAACGTGAAAGGGGTATCGCACGCTTACGCCAATATCCCCTTTATCAATTCACCATGCACGTCGGTTAAACGCATGTCGCGCCCGCCGAAGCGGAACGTTGTTTTCTTGTGGTCGAGTCCAAGCAAGTGCAGCATCGTGGCGTGGAGGTCGTGCATTTGCACTTTATCTTTGATGGCATGGTAGCCGTATTCGTCGGTTTCGCCGTAAATCGTTCCGCCTTTCACTCCACCGCCTGCAAGCCACATCGTGAAGCCGAACGGGTTGTGGTCGCGTCCTGATCCCTGTGCCATCGGTGTGCGACCAAACTCTCCGCCCCAGATGACGAGGGTATCTTTCAACATTCCGCGAGCTTTGAGGTCTTTGAGCAATCCTGCAATCGGTTTATCCACCGCACGGGCATTATCTTCGTGTCCCCCTTTAAGGTTGCCGTGTTGATCCCAACGATCATGCCCTAAATTCTGACAGAGTAACTCGACGAATCGCACACCACGTTCCACCAATCGGCGTGCAAGGAGACACTCACGGCCAAAGACTTCGGTCTTTTTGTCGTCGATCCCGTAGAGCTTCAAGGTTGCTGCCGATTCCTTCGAGAAGTCGGCAAGCTCTGGAACTGCGGTCTGCATTCGGGCAGCGAGTTCGAGGTTGGCAATCGCAGCATCGATAGCAGGCGTCCCTTTCTGCGAGGCGTCTAACTTGCGAATCAAATCAAGTTTACTGGCCTGCGTTTTGGGTGAAGATTCGCGTGATTTGAGGTCAGCCAGAGGTTCGTTTCCTTGAAGGAAAAGCGATCCCTGATAGTTCGCGGGAAGGAAACCGGCTCCCCAACAATCGCGTCCACCCGGCGGAATCATCCCGTTACCCAAGACGACAAACCCCGGCAATTCCTTCGATTCGCAGCCCAACCCGTAAACCGTCCACGCCCCCATACTCGGACGCCCTTGCAACCCGTTTCCTGAGTGCAAGAAATAGTTCGCGTTCGTATGCTCGGAGAAATTGGAAACCATTGAGCGAACGATTGCCAGATCATCCACGCATTCGGCCACATGCGGAAAGAGTTCCGAAACGGGTATCCCGCTCTCACCGTAGTTCTTGAATTTCCACGGCGATTTCAGAACCGCACCGACGCTATTGAATTGCGTCGGCTCAACCTTCATCTTGATCGGTTGACCATGCTCTTTATCGAGTCGCGGTTTCGGGTCGAAGGTATCCATAGCCGAAGGCCCACCATCCATATACAGGAAGATAACCGACTTCGCCTTCGCTGCATGATGCGTCTTCTTCGGCGCAAGCGGGTTCGACTCTTCACCATAAGCAGGCTCTTGCAGCAACCCCGAAAGGGCCGCCAAACCAAAGCCATTCGCACCTTGCTGAAGAAAATCACGTCGAGAAAAAAAGGATCGCATAACGCAATGGGGTAAAAGGAAGGATACAGATAGTGTAGCAGAAGGAATGGGCGAGGGGAAGCGGTGGGTGAAACGGGATTTTTACAAGAGGGGGTTGTGGAATGATTATTGAAGGTGTATTGTAATATCATATTGTGGAGGGTGCAAAGATGGCCGTTCCCGACGAAAGTACGGATCCACTTGCCGATATTGGTCGTCAGGCAAGAGAAAGTTCGCTCGGTCTCAATCCGGACGAGCCTAATGAACGCCAACGTCATAAATGTTATGGATGTGGGGTAACAGCAACACAAATCTGTAATCGATGCCGAAAACGATTCTGTCCAAGGCACGGGGTAAGTCGTCCATCTATCTTGTTCGGGACAAGCATGACATTTGAATGTGCGAGTTGTGCCCGAACTAAAATTTGGATCGCGCTTGCCATTGCAGTTTTGTGGCTAGGTGGTTTTGCGATCTGGTTTATCGTCAAGTAGACGAGTAAAAACAATTCTGAGTCAAACACAACCACTCAAAGAGACTCAAGAATGAGCAGGTCAAGAGGAGGTTGTACGAAATGAATGAACCACTCTGGTTGAACGGCATCGAACCGACTCCGATGTTAGAGTCTTTGCAAGCGACTGCGAGCGACCGAAAGTTGCGTTTGTTTGCCTGTGCGTGCTGCCGACGAATCTGGGATTTGATCACAACTCAATCTGGTCGAATCGCAGTTGAGGTTGCGGAGCGATTTGCGGATGGGCTGGCGTCCGAGGGTGAGCGGTTTTCTGCTTTTGAAGTCGCAATTCAGGAGGCCAATGGTTGGGCAAATTGCTGTGGAGCAATCGATGCTGCTTATGGTGCTGGTGTCAGTGCCGCAGCATTCGCAGTTGCCAAAGATGGCACAATTGAAGACGCTGGGAATGCGGTTATTATCGCTGAAACAAACTTCGAGGATTTCATGCAAACCCCAATGCTGATTGCTGCGTTCGATGCTTCTGGTGGACTAGGTTCAGCGGCTTGGTCTTGGGTGCAGTCTGAGCAAGAACGAGAGGAGTGGGAAGCCGAAACACATGCCGATTGGGAAACAACAGTTGTTGCGGTGGGGAAAGCACGAGCAGCAGCGATTGGAATATCCGAAGTCACTCCAGAAACGAATTGGAATGACGTGGCAAGAAAGGTTCGAGAGGCTGAAGAGAAATCTCAGTGCGATCTCATAAGGGATATATTTGGTAATCCATTTCGACCCACGATCTTTCTTTCGGGTTGGCGCACAGAGTCTGTTGTGTCGATAGCACGCCAGATGTACGAATCCCAAGATTTCACCGCGATGCCGGAACTCGCGGACGCCCTTGGACAAGCAGGCTGCAACAACAAAGATGTCCTCGACCATTGCAGAGATAAAGAGTTCTTACACGTTCGGGGTTGTTGGGTTGTGGAATTGATTTTGGGTAAGGAGTAACTCAGAGAGCAGAATTGGTCGTTTGGTCTCCCCACCCTCTTACTGCTGTTGCTGTAACTGCTGCTCCGAGTCGTAGTCTTCGCCGAAGTGGGAGTTGCGATGCACGACGAGCGAGGGCACATCGAGCGGCGAGAGTTGGTCGTGCCACATGAGAGACGGTAGGCGGTCGAGGGTGCGGGTGGCGACTTTGACGCTGATTTGTTCGGTTCCTTCTCCGCGATAGATTCCCTTGTTCGGTGGCACGTCGGTGAAATCTCTGCCGACTGCAATTTTCACAAAATGGTCGTGGATGGGGCAACCGTTTGTCGGGTCGAAGCCAGACCAACCAATATCGGGGAACCACACTTCGCACCACGCATGGCTTTGGGAATCCTTGTTCGGTCGGTGGATGTATCCGCTGACATATCGGGCAGGTATTCCAAACGAGCGGATAATCGCAATCATCAGATGGGTGAAATCTTGGCAGACCCCGCGACCACTCGATAACACGTCATCGATAGGGGAAGAGGCATCGGTGACGTAGCGTGCATACTCGAATTTTCCACGAATGTACTCCGCAATTTGGCAGACCCACATCCCCAAACGCCAACCCTGATTCGGCCTGAGAGCTTCGAGGTGTGGCGCAAGTAAAGGGGTTTCTCGGACGGGTCCGTGAAACGGAAGATAGTCGAGGGTTTCGGTATCAAAGAGATCGGGATTGAACGGGAAGATTGCTTGGCTTCGCATCGGGTCGTTATCGGTGCGCTCAGTTTCAACAACGCTGGCAGCAAGGACGCGGATCTGCTGTTTGGGGGCCAGCAAATTGAAATGATGTACCCGATTGCCAAACCCATCGACATAACGGAAAAGGGTCGTCGGCTCGCTGACATCGATTTGGAATGAATGGCAACGTTGGTGAGCATCGCTCATCGGTTCCATACGCACTTCGGTCATCCACTCCCGCACAGGATGCGAGTAGTCGATAATCGTTTCGTGTTGAACTTCGAGAATCATTCGAGGGACATCCGTTTAGGGGGCGTGGTTGTTTTGGTGAAGCTACGTTGCTCCGGTTTACTTCAAGTGTTTCCCAGTGCGCCCCCTCCCTCTCCCATGCTTGGGAGAGGGAGGGGGCTTGGTTCCCTTTCACTCTAATTTATCGGATTCGCGATAGTCTCCCTTCACTCAATGCAACGCATATTGCTTCTGCATCGAGCGGCTTATGCTTGTGCAACGGTTGAGGCATTCGTTTACCAGCCCGATCAACTGAGTGTTGCTCATATCAAGATTATCCAGATACGTCAATTCGTTCACGAGCCGGCCGACGTGTCGGAGAGCCTCGTTGTCGCTGCGGTGTGATAAATCGCCACTGATGGCGGTGAGGGAGTTCATCATCGAGGTGGCACAGAATCTGACCGAGTGCGGGAAATCGAGGTTCAATAGTAGGAATTCGAGGACACGTTCGCCATCGACCCGACTAATGTATAGGCGTCGGTAGGCGTCGTAGGCAGCACAAATTTTCAGGACGGCTGCCCAATGCAGGTTCGCCATCAACTCCTCTTGCCCTTCACCGATACCGGTTGTCTCTAACTGTGCCCGTAACACCATCAGCAGATGTTGAGCTCGTTCGAGGTAGCGACCCAGTTGAATAAAGTGCCACCCCTCATCGTGGGTGAGTGTGGTATCGCAGACGCCGTGAAATAGCTGCGTGCCATTTTGGACGGTCTCGCAGAAATCGTGTAGGCTTTCGGTTACTTGGGTTTGATAATCCCTATCGTTCAAACGCCAATAGAGCTTGTTCAAACTACGCCACATTTCTGACGAGATGGAGTCTCGAATACTCCGAGCGTTGTTGCGTGACCGGTTCATGCAATTCATTATGCTGCCGAAATTGGTCATATCCAACGTAAGCCATCGTAGCACCGTGAACGAATAATTCTCGCCGAGTTTTGCAGCAGGTGGCGTCACGTTGAGCGAGCGAAAAAGCACGTTCCACTCTTCGCCATCTTCGCTACCCGCTACTCCGTGCAAATCGAGTTCAAGGTGAAAGGTAATATCCAGCGAACGCGAAACCTGCTCGGCTCGTTCGAGATAACGACTCATCCAAAAGAGGGCATCGGCAACGCGACTGAGCATGATCTAGCCTCTCTGTGATTGTGATTGACTTTGACCCGACTGACTTTGGCTTTGTGTTTGCGTGGCTGATTCCTCTGCAAGCACCCAAGTATCTTTACTGCCACCCCCTTGCGAACTATTCACAACGAGGCTTCCTTTCGGTAACGCAACCCGTGTGAGTCCTCCCGGCACGATGACGATCTTTTCTCCGTAAAGGATAAAAGGTCGAAGGTCAACGTGGCGTCCTTCTAAGTGATTATCGACAAAGGTCGGGTGTGCAGAAAGTTGAATCGTCGGTTGAGCGATAAAATCTCGCGGGTTGGCTTTGACCGCAGCCTTGAAATCCTCTTGTTGTTGTTTGGTCGATGCCGGGCCGACGAGCATTCCGTAGCCACCCGATTCGTTCACCCGTTTGACGACGAGTTTATGGATATTCTCCAGAATGTGGCTCATGTGCGAAGGAACTTCGGGCCGGAAGGTTTCGACGTTGTTGATCTTGGGTTCTTCACGAAGATAAAAGCGAATCATCTCCGGAACGAACGGGTAAATCCCCTTATCGTCGGCGATACCCGTTCCGATACTGTTCGCGAGGGCTACGTTTCCGGCACGATAGGCATTCACCAACCCGGGAACTCCCAACACGCTATCTGACTTGAACGTGAGCGGGTCGAGGAAGTCATCATCGATACGCCGATAGATCACATCGACACGTTTACGCCCACGTGTTGTTCTCATGTAAACCCGATTCTGATCGACGAGAAGGTCACGCCCTTCGACAAGCTCGATGCCCATACGTTGTGCCAAAAAACTGTGTTCAAAGTACGCCGAGTTATACATACCGGGACTGAGCAGAACAACGGTCGGTTGGTCGGCAGTCTGTGGCGAAATATATTGCAACACTTCGAGTAGGGCAGCGGGGTAATCGTCGTTGGGTAGAACCTCGTAATCGTTGAAGAGGGCAGGGTAAACCCGTTTGAGAACTTGGCGATTGGTGAGCATGTAACTCACCCCCGAAGGTGTTCGCCCGTTATCTTCAAGCACGAGGTATTCACCGCTTGCAGAGCGAATCAGGTCCGTCCCGCAAATGTGAATGTAGATTCGTTTGGGTACGTTGACCCCGACAAACTCACGTCGAAAATTCTTACCTTGAATGATGAGGTGAGGCGGAATTTTCTTCTCGCGAATAATCCGTTGTTCGTGGTAGATATCCCAAAGGAATTCGTTCAAGGCGCGGAGGCGTTGTTCTAAGCCTTCTGCAATGGTCTTCCATTCGTGGGCAGGGATAATTCGCGGTACAGGGTCCATCGGCCAAACACGCTCGATCCCCTCTTCCGCTTGGTAAACGGTAAAGCCGACCCCATCTTGTCGCATACTCAGGTCGGTCATCGCCTTGCGACGTCGGAACTCGTTGGCAGTGGTTTGTTGGAGCCGTTCGTAAAGGGGCTTGTAGTGATCGCGTGGGGAAAGGTCTTTATCCAACATCTCGTCGAATGCCTCACCCAATGAGTATTGTGAAAGCAAATCGGAAGAGACGTTATTCGGAGAGGTACTTTGATCCATTCGCCGGTTTTCCTGCTAAGTGCGTAACTCTTTGGCTAGTAATGCGCAAAGGTTGTGCAGACGGGCCATGTCTACCAAGAACGTCCGAAGCAAAATCGTCGGCGTTTCTGGCGTTTTTTCCCGTTATACCGTTGGCTGACACGATATTCAACAAGTAGAGTGCCAAACGGTTCAAAAGAGTGGTTAGTAGTTAGTGAACGGGGGAAGTCAGTTACTGGCGAGCCCCCGAATAGCCCCACCTGTCCCAAGCCGGACGCGAAGCGGTCGGCGCGTGGGGGCGGGGCGGACTTTGCGGACTTGCAAGAGACGATAAACACCACCTTGTCTTCGGTATCAACTGCCAACTAACAACTCATTCCATATACCCTCTGAAAGCGCTCCTTTTGAAAAGCTCGAACCGTTAGGGGACTATGTCATACTGTTTGGGAATTTTGACCCGTTACGGGATTGTGTTGGCATCGGATTCCAGAACCAATGCAGGGATCGACCAGATCAACACCTGCCGGAAGATGCACACCATCAATGTCCCCGGTGAGCGAACCTTTGTGATACTCGCAAGCGGGAGCCTTTCACTGACTCAATCGGTAATCACCCTGACTCAACAGCAATTTCAACGCGGGGAAGGGCTCGCCGTTGTCTCGAATTTTTATGAGGCTGCCCGTTGCATTGGCGAGCATATCCGAGTGATTGACAACCTCGACCGCGAATTTCTCGAAAAGGATAACATCGCTTTTTCGGTGAGCTTTATCATCGGCGGGCAAATCAAAGGGGAACCCCCACAACTCTACCTTATATATGCACAAGGTAACCCGTTGCAATCGACGCCCGATTCTCCCTATCTGCAAATCGGTGAAATCAAATACGGCAAGCCGATCCTCGATAGGGGGATACGCTACGACGCCACAAGCCTCGACGAAGCTGCCATGTGCGCCCTCATCTCGCTCGACTCAACGATGAAGTCGAACAAATCCGTCGGCCCTCCCATCGACCTTCTGATTTACAAGAACGACGAATTCGACATTCTCCATCATCACCGCTTCGATGTGAACGACCCGCAACTTATGGCGATACGCTCGATGTGGGAACAGAAATTGAAGCAGGCCATCCGCGAGCTTCCGCCGTTGGATTTCACGAAGCTGTCGTGATGAAAAGGCGAAATCAATTCGGTCGGTGTGGTGAGGATGCAAAAAACTCCGCAGACAATAAATCGAAACCGTGGATAAAGATGGACAACCCAAGTATCACACCAAGAATGATTAGGTCATTGCCAAGCCCACGAGAGATACGCAGAAGCAACGTAAGCGTAGCGAACATATCCAGTCTGAAGATGATTTGCTGTGTGGGGAGAGTCCGAATACTTACCTGCTCTGCATTCCTGAGTGAATCGATTACATCTTCTCCGCGTGGTAAGCCTCTACTGATTTCAGCAGCGTAATTCTGCACCCAAACGAAAAGCGACCAAGCGGTGACGAGCAAAGCAATCGTAAGGCCAGAGAACAACCACTTCGGCCACTGACGTTTTACGGGTGTTGTAGGTTTATCCATCCAGAGAGTGTAGAGTCTAACTTGAAAAAATCGACCTGCCTTTTTCACTGACAACTAACAACCAACAACTAACAACCAACAACTAACAACTATTCAAAAAAAATCGACCTTCTTCCGGCGACATGAAAGGAAGGTGTCGGAAGAAGGTCGATTCAGTTGTTGGAATTTACTTCAGAGGGTGGCCGATTGGTTTTCGGCGTACCTGAAGTGAGAAACGGTTAGCGGTTGGGGCAACGACCGTTGGGGCAGTTGCCTTGAGCGGGGATTCCGTATCCGGCGGGGTAACCGTAGTTGGTTGGATAGCCAACAGGTGAGCCGGTAGCGGGGTAAGAGGAATAGGAAGGAGCACCACATTGACCATTCGCACAGCCGGAAACGACATAGCTAGGGGTGGTTGTGCGAGCAGGTGCTTTCACCATTGCGAGGGTTTCGGTTGTGTTAGCAACACGGGTAGCATCGGAATAGCGGACAAGGGCTAATTTAAGGTCGTCTTGGGACAAGGAACCTTCGTGACTGAATGCTTGTTTAGCACCCTTTGCGTCTGAGATCACAATCCCAGACTTGATTTCAAGGGTGTCGGCAAGGGTTTTGCCTGTTGTTGTTTCTGTGTTCACATACATGCAAACGTACTTATCCTTCAGTAACTCAAGAACGTCCTTGTTCAGCGCAGCTTCCTTAGCCACCTTGGTCCACCCGTCCACACCAGCCCCGACAAACACGGCCATTGGTTTGCTCGATTGGCTCACTGCGGTCATTGCAGCTTTGTAATCGGCTTGCCAGTTTGGCTTTTCGGAAACGTTGGTAACGGCGTTTAACAAGGCGACGACTGTAATCATGCTGTGCATCAAAGCGAATTTCTCCATTAAGGGTATAAGATGTCCTTTCATGTCGCCTTCTGTCACAATTCCGAATGTATCGGTTGTAACAGTTTGTCAGATTCTAGGGGTTATTAGGCGTAAAGCAAGTCAAAACTGCCAAAATTATACAAACCAAACCCCAGAACTAGACACAATAAGCACTTACGAAAACAACAAAATGTAACATTTGGCTACCGTAACATATTCAAAGTCATTTAATCTTTGTTTTGTTAGAGGAATCTTTGTCAGATAAATTGCCCAGATTCTCTAGTTTCACAAAGGTGGTAAAATAGGAAGTGTCGGGGATCGGGAATCGGGGTTCGGGGGTCGGGAAAAGCAAAAACCGAAGGCAGAAGACAATTCGCCACCGCTGTCTTAATTGTCTTTCCCGATCCCCGAACCCCGATTCCCGATCCCCGACTTCAAACGTCGCCCCTACCTGACGTGTTAAAAGGTGGTATGCTATCCCTATCACAATCTCTTCGGGTTTAGAAATGAGCACACGGCTTCGATTGCATTTCGTTTTGAGCTTTCTTTTTCTTGTGGTTCTTTGCTGTCTGCAAGAGGCACAAGCCGATATTCCAACCCCACCTGCTCGACCTCTTCCGGCGTCCTTATTGAGTGTGACGAAAGCCCGACAGGGGCTGGATAACGTGAAAATTTACGACGAAGATAAGACGATCAAGGAACGCAACCTTAAGACTATCGAACAACTTGCGAAACACATCATCTATCATGCCAACCAACCTCCATTCAACGGGGAAGACCTTCCCGTAGCAGCAACGGCTCCCTTTGGGACGTTCGACCGAACTCCGAAAGGTCTCTATGCCGAACTGAAGAACTGGACTGACATGACCAAAGTGAAAGGGAAGTTCACCGATGCCCAATACGAATATGCCGAAGCGTTTGGTAAAGCAGCTTCGACCGAATGCCTCAAAGTGATTAAAGAAGGGGCCAAACCTATCGAGCGTATCAACGGAGTGCGTATGCTTGCCGAGGTCGGAAATATGCCTTACGGCGGCACGATTGATTCGCTGCTCCCGTTGATTACCGATCCGAAATATGCCGATCAACCTGCAATCACCTACGTTGCACTCGAAGGGATTCGCAACGTCCTTTCGCATAGCGGGCAAGAAGACCCCACTAAGAATATCATCAAAGACCCAAAGAAACTTGCGGAAGTTTATAATGCCCTGATTAACTTCAAGCCACCTGTCAAATCGACGATGAAAGCCTCGCAAGACGACGAACTCAAGTTCCGTGTCTATCGTCGTCAGATGTTCTCGGCGATGGCCCAATTCCGCGATCCGGTGATCCGCGATGCCAAAACTAAAGCAATCCTTGCACGTCCGGGGGTTGTCCTTGCGATGGTTGCGATACCTTCTGCCAATGTGCCTGACTTCAAACCGAACATGGCCGACCGTGTCGAAGCGATTGTCGGTTTGCTCAACATGAATATCGACCCAGAAGAGAATTTCGATTTGCGTATCTTTGTCGTGAACCGGTTCTTGATCGAGTTCGGCATCGCCTACAACGATGATATCGAGAACGCTAAGAAAGAAAATCGCGGGACAATCATTGCATGGAAGGTGGCTGCGGCCCGTATTTCTTCGGGGCTAACGCAACTCTCGAACACGGCGGATGCCAATACCAAAGTTGGAGCCCCTCTCAAAGCACGCATCAAGGCACTGACAAGCGATGCACAAATTTCGATGCTCAACTATATCGAAGACCCCGCCAAGAAAGGGGTGATTAACGACAACACCCTACGCGACAAACTCAAAGCCGGTTTTAGCTCCCTTGAATTTATCAAGGGCGACAAAGACTCTGGCGTTTCCTTCCCAGATTGATAAGACCAATAGAACCACTGTGCGACCCCGAAACTTTTCGGGGTTGTTTCATCTTCACCCATTGCCCCTTTTTGGAAACATCTACCCCATGCTCGACCAGAAATTTGCACTTGATACCTTGATGAGTTTCCTTTCTGTCGAAGGGATCACTGGTCAAGAAAAGAAGATCGGCCAAGAGATTGTTCGCACGCTCAAAGGTCTTGGCCTCGGCGGAAAGCACATCAAGTTCGATGATGCCAACGAGCGAATACCGCTTCCAACCCAAACGGGTAACCTTGTCGTGCATCTTCCGGGAACGGTCGATGCCCCTCGGATTCTGTTTATGACGCACATGGACACCGTTCCCCTTTGTGCCAAGGCAGTCCCCGTTCTTAAAGGAAAAAAGATTACCCCAGAAAGTGAAACGGCACTCGGAGGGGATAACCGGACGGGTTGCGCTGTGCTTGTCCATCTGGCGAAAATGCTGATCGAGAAAAAACCGAAACACCCACCGATTACCTTTCTCTTCACCGTGCGAGAGGAATCGGGATTATTCGGCGCTCGCCATCTCAATCCCGAAGTTCTTTCTTCCCCCGTGATGGGCTTTAACGTTGATGGGCGTTTGGCATCGGATGTGATTATCGGTGCTGTCGGTGCGGATCGTTGGGAAGTCGATATTCGCGGAAAGGCATCTCATGCCGGTGTGCATCCCGAACGCGGGATTTCGGCAACACTTGTCGCAGCACTCGCTCTTGCCGAAGTCCATGCGGGCGGATGGTTTGGCAAAGTCGTGAAAGATGGACGCGAAGGGACAAGCAACATCGGCTCGCTGGGGGATGCCAACGGACGATCCGCAGGTGAAGCCACCAACGTCGTAACGGACTTTGTGCATATCAAAGGAGAGTCACGAAGCCACGATCCCAAGTTTGTCCGCGAGATTTCCGAAGCCTACAAAACGGCTTTTGCGAATGCTGCCGAAAAGGTCACCGACAACGAAGGAAAAACCGCAAAAGTCAAATTTACCTCACGGATCGACTACCACCCGTTCCGATTAAAGGAGAACGCTCCTGTTGTGTTACGAGCAATCGAAGCCGTCAAGAAATTGGGTCTCGAAGCCAATTGCCGAGTGACCAACGGCGGATTGGATGCCAACTGGATTTGCAAGCACGGCATTCCCACAATTACAATCGGTGCAGGGCAGAACCAAATCCACACCGTGAAGGAATGGGTCGATGTGCCTGAATTCTACAAAGGCTGTGAGCTTGCTGTAGAATTGGCTACAATGAGTAGTTGAGAGTGGAAAGTGGAAAGTTGACAGTTGTTTTGGCGAGCCGGGAACGTAAGTGACCGGTGTTGTGTGAAATACCCAAGACACCGGTCACTTACGTTCCCGGCTCGCTGAAAACAAATTGCTCGATTTTCTAGGCATTCACGTATGGCTCTTCCAGCATCGGTTACGAAATTCCTTCGCAATGCGGTCCTTGCGGTGCGGGGATTGTGGCTGCATAAACTTCGCTCGATCTTGTCGGTTCTTGGGATCATTATTGGTACCGCCAGTATTATTGCCCTGATGGCGTTCGGGTCGGGATCGATGCGGGAAGCTCTGATTGCGATTAAGCAACAAGGGGCGACCAACGTGATTGCCCGTTCTTCTAAACCGCCGGACGATTCTTCAACCGGTCGCAGAACATTCATTGCGGTGTATGGTCTGACCACTGATGACTACGAACAATTCAAAAGCATCTCGGCCTTTACGACGTTAGTTCCGATGCGAGTTTTTACCCAAGAGGCTCGGCGTGGCAAGATTATGCACAACGCAAGGCTTGTGGGTACAACGTCGGGTTACGCTTCGGTAAATCGGTTGGATATCGCCGTCGGACGTTTCTTAAACGACGAAGACGAAGACGATATTCGTAACGTCTGTGTGCTGGGGTCCAGCTCTGCCGAAGTGCTTTTCCCCTTTGAAGAAGCCGAAGGGAAAACGATTGCGATGTCCGGTCATAACTTCCAAGTGATCGGAATCTTAAAAAGTCGCACGCCGACCGCAGGGGGTGGGGGAAGCCAAGCTGCCGAAGATTTCAACAACGATATTTACATTCCCCTTTCCACAAGCCGTCGGCGTTTGGGCGAGACGGTATTTAGTCGCACATCGGGAAGTCGTGGTGCGGAACGTGTGAAATTGAATCAGGTTACGATGACAGTCGATGCCGATGTGGACACCAAAGAGGGGCGTGAGAAAGTCAAAGCCGCCGGTAAAATCGTCGAAGATATTTTGGTGAAGTATCACTTGCGTAAAGATTTTTCCGTCACCGTTCCCCTTGATAGGCTCGAACAAGCCGAAGAAACCGAACGTAACTTCCGCCAACTGCTTGGGATGATCGCATCTATCTCGTTGCTTGTGGGTGGAATCGGAATTATGAACATCATGCTCGCAACCGTCACCGAACGAACACGGGAGATCGGTATCCGCAGAGCATTGGGTGCGAAGAAAAAAGACATCATCATGCAATTCTTAGTCGAAGCCGTCGTGCAAACTTCGATAGGTGGCGTGCTAGGAATTATCCTCGGCCTCTCGCTTGCGTTGGGCCTCCCCCCTCTCTCGCAATGGATACGCGGAGTCCCCCTCCCATCGGCACTCAGTTGGGAACCGGTCGCCCTTTCGTTTAGTGCCTCGGTTATCGTCGGTGTGCTATCGGGGTTGTATCCTGCATACCGTGCCGCAAGGCTCGACCCGATTGAAGCACTGCGACATGTGTAGATCACGTTCGTCCGCTTCCGCCGAGCAAATACCCCAAGATCGCGTGGGCTGATTCGTCGAGCGGTTCCAGTCTCATAATCGGGATATTCTCTTGGCGTATTAACTGTGTGAACGATTCAAAGAATCGTTTTGGCGTTGCCACTCGCACGATGAGAGTTTGGGATTCGTTTGGGGGTAGGTCAATCGTTGCGACTTGATCGGTTTGCAAAAGAATTTGGGCAAGGCGTTTGCGGTCGGTGCTATCGATACGGATGGAAAGAGGAAGGTTCTCGATCCGTTCGCGTATCTCGAATACCGACCCTTGATCGGCAATACGACCCTTTGCCATGATAATGACTTGCTCCGTCAACTTTTCGAGTTCTTCCAATTCGTGCGAGGAAATCAAAAGGCATTTTCCTTCCTCTGAAAGTGACCGGAACAGAGTGAGCATTTCTTGACGGCCGACCGGATCGATACCCGAAAGGGGTTCGTCGAGAATCAATAATTCGGGAGAGTGCAGCAGAGCTTGGGCGAGCTTTGTGCGTTGTCGCATCCCCTTCGAGTATCCGCGAACCACACGATCTGCACGCGATGCCATGCCAACCCGTTCGAGTGCGGCTTCGGCCTTTTCGTGGGCGAGTGCTTTGGGATAACCGACAAGCCGTGCCATACTCCGCACGAAGTCACGACCTGTCATATCCTCGTAAAAGTTATCGACTTCGGGACAGAAACCAACACGGGTTTTGGCTTTCCATTCCCACGCTTCCTGACCAAGTATCGTAACCTCGCCAAGACTCGGCTTGAGTTGACCCGCAGCCAGCTTAAGGAACGTACTTTTGCCTGCTCCGTTAGGTCCAACAAGCCCGATAATCCCTCTCGGGAGGGAAACCGAAACGGAGTTGAGGCCAATCACAGCCCCGTAAAATTTCGAGACATTGCGAAATTCGAGAATCGTTTGTGTAGCAATAGGCATTATCCGATCACCTCCACCGCACGCACCCGATTCCGCAAGCTCAACACGCAAACCGTAATCGTCAAACCCACCACGAACACCGCTTGGAGATAGGGCGGTTGGGCTTGATTCATCGGGCGTATCTTGTCGTGTTCGTACTCAAATATCCACATAGCCGTGAGGTAGAGGTTGTTCCATGTGTCGATTAAACGCCACGACGGAGAAAGCCCTAACCCATCCACTAACCAGCGTTGGATAAACCGTGCTAACACGAAAAGCGAAATCCACACAAGGATAACCGGCCCCGTTCGCCGAAGCCAAGCACTTATCGCAAGAATCATCGCCGAGAGGGTCACCACGACGAGCACCCCGTAGCAGACAACACCAAAAAATAAACGTCTCTCTTTCCAATAGTAAGACCAATCATCGATAAACCCATACTCGATAAACAAGCAGATACAGGGAAAGAGTGTCATCATCGACGTGATTCCACCAGCTGCCAGAGCTTTACCCATCAGGTAATGGAACCGACCAATCGGTTTTGAGAGGTAGAAGGGTAGGGAATTGTGTTGAAAATCGTTGCCGATCAAAAGCGAACCAACAAGGGCCATAATCACAATGACGATATACCCTTCCGTCCAAATGAAATCGCCATAAGTATCGGCAGTCCCGTTCATGTGAAGAGATGCTGTGAGGAGCTTGCTTAACTCTTGCGGGTTGAACATCCTCCCGAAAACACCCCCCTGCCGTACCAGAGCTTCACTTACGCGAGTTTCGATGTAGACCGTGAGATATTGACCAAAAAGGTAGAACAAAAAGATCAACATGCTAAAGGCATACAATGCCCAAAACATCTTACGCCGAAAGACCATACGCAACGAAGCACGGGCCACCGCAACGGTTCCACGCCACGCCCCCGAACGCTGGGTCGCATCGCTTCGGTATCCTAAAAAGCCCGTCAAATGCGTATCTGCCACTGTGGTAGTTTCCTGTTGGTCAAAAATGCTCGATCTAAAATTCTAGCCTTGAGTGTTGACCTGCCTTTCCCCTCTCCCCTTATGGGAGAGGGGCAGGGGTGAGGGGTAAAACTACACGTATTCAGTCAACTAAACTCGTTTCCCGAAAAGGCCACGAGCCGGGAGCGTAAGCGACCGGAGTAAACATTTACGAAACCGAAACGCTTTTTCTTGCTCCGGTCACTTACGTTCCCGGCTCGTGGCCTTTTCGGTTTGCTCATATTCTTTTCTGGAGCAAGTGAGCTGTTACCCCTCACCCCTGTCCCTCTCCCTCAAGGGGAGAGGGGAAAGACAGGCTCGCTGTCCACTATCCACTATCCACTATCTACTATCCACTCAGACTCGTAATTCCGCTTTCTGGCCCAAACGATTGTGATAGCGTTTGCGTATCGGTTCGACTTCGGCTTGGAGGAATTCTTCGACCTGTTGGGAGCTTCTGCCAATGTAACGGGTGGCATCGAGTTCGGCTTTGAAGTCGATCCCTTTGAATAATTCTTCTTTTTCGAGGAGTTCTATTAACTCGGCGGAGGTCGATTTACTCGCTTTGATATTCGCCGTGACTTTGTGGCTATTGTCGCGTATGACTTCGTGAGCGTCTTGGCGGTCTGCCCCGCGTGCAACAGCTGCCATAATCAAATTTTCCGTTGCCATATAGGGGAGTTGGGCATTGACTTCCCGTGCGATGACCTCTCGATTCACGACCAAACCGCTTGCAAGATTTTGGGCGATTTTGAGGCAAGCATCGGCAGCGAGGAATGCCTGTGGAATGTAGAGACGACGGGGGGCACTATCGTCTAACGTGCGTTCAAACCATTGGGTTGCGCTGGTCTGGTGTGCCATCGTCGTTAGCCCCGTTAAGAATCGCGACAAACCACACAAACGCTCGGCCCGCATGGGGTTACGCTTGTAGGCCATCGCACTGGAACCGACTTGATTTGCTTCAAAAGGTTCGTCGATTTCTTGACGATGTGCTAACAAACGTAAGTCCGACCCCCATTTGTGGAAGGTATCCCCCAGACCTGCCAACGCATCGAGAACTTGGGTATCGAACTTACGGGTATAAGTTTGCCCACATACCGGAACGACATTCGCAAAGCCCATTTTCTTCGCAACGAGTTGATCGAGTGCCAAGACCTTAGAATGATCGCCGTGAAACAATGCCAAGAAGCTCGCTTGTGTGCCCGTTGTACCTTTGACCCCTCGGAATTTAAGGTTATCGCGTCGATTTTCGAGTTCGTGAAGGTCTAACACCAATTCGTATAACCAAAGGGTCGCCCGTTTGCCAACCGTCGTGAGTTGGGCAGGCTGGAAGTGCGTAAAACCCAACGTCGGTTCGGCCTTCCACTGCAACGCAAATTTGCCGAGGGCATCAATCACCGATGCCAACGACCCGCAAAGGTCGTCGAGCGATTCACGAATCAAAATCAAATCGGTGTTATCGGTGACGTAGCAACTGGTAGCCCCTAGATGGATAATCTCACGGGCTTTCGGAGCCACTTCTCCCAACGTGTGAATATGAGCCATCACATCATGGCGTAGAATCTTTTCGTGGCGGGCTGCTGCAACAAAATCGATATCGTCAAGATGGGCTTCCAGTTCCTGAAGCTGGTCAGGTCGAATGCGAGGAGAAACCCCATCGTCTGCAAGCAACCCCAATTCCGCTTCGGCTTGTGCAAGGGCCAACCACAGCCGACGCCACGTCGAGAATTTCCGCTGCGGCCCCCAACGCTCCGCCATCGCCTTAGAGGCATACCGCCCAATTAGCGGATTATCGTAAATCAAATGCTCATCACTCATAGGGGGTATTTTAGGGAAACAGGGCAGCGATGTCTGGGAGATGGTTGTTCGTATTGTGTTATTGTAGAATCACTCAAAGACAGAAAGGAGAATACTGGAGGGTGTGCGATCATGGAAGAGATTCTAACTCGATTCGTGCAACTTGGAATCCGCAGAAATGCAGGGGCTGAACCGAGCCATTTAGATCGGGTCGAATCTGTGTTTGCTGTGAAGTTGCCCGAAGATTTCCGAGCCTTCTATCTCGCAACCGATGGGTTAGATATTTCGGAACTCGGTATTGAGCTACTTTCTCTAACTGGAATCGAACAATTTAGCGATTTTCCTGACGAGCTATTGGGTTATCTCCCTTTTGGTGATTGCAACGATTCCAATCCTTACTCGCTCTGTTTTTGGGAACCGATTGTCGGTTTTGTTGTCCACCTCTGGCACGACAATGGGCCAGACCTAACCTGTCGAAGTTTTACGCGATTCTTGGAGATGGTTTTAGATCGTCTGGAAAGGATTCCAAACGCAACCGAACAAGAACGTGATACTCTGACTATTTCCTTAAATCACCTCGGTGATTATTCTTTAGTATCGATTCCAAGAGGTTTAGACGACGCTCAATTTGGTCGCGAACTGATTCGATATTCTGAGCGATTTACTTCTCAAGATCACCAGTGGCTTGAATCACTTTGCTTTGCAACTCAACTATTTGGTGCTGGTAACGAACGAGAATTATCGCATCTATTGGAGGTTGGGAACGGATTCGTTCATCGGGATGTCCTCCGCCGGTGTCAAGCAGTTGGAACGCCAGAAGCAATCGCCTTGCAACGTGATCATACGAAGAACGTGCGACTATTTATCGACGAGCTTGCAACGGTGCTGACCGAAGCAGGAATAGAAATCCGCCGAGATAATTCGTCAGGATATCGGTTTGTGATCGTGCAAGGAAACATCTACCTAGCTTTTGAAATGCTCTATTGCGAACGCAACAAACCAGCTTTTCATCTATCCCTGATTGAACGAATACGGGGTTGGCAGAAACGATAAGTTACGAGACCAAAGAGAAAAACCCATGTCAATCAATGTGACCTTCCAAACAATCGATGTCGAGCTTATACAGGGAGTGGTGTTTGACTACGTTCGTGGGAAGGGGTCGTTAGAATCGTTGCGTCCGAAGTTGCGACGATATTGGGATACATTCAACATTTATTACCCCTTTAAGCAAATGGTCAACGATGCCATTCGCAAAAATGATCCGAGGATACCTAACGGATTTGATGGGGAGGTTTTTCAATGGCGGCATTTTTTTATCGTTGAGACCGAGTCAGATCGTGTGGCGGAGCTGCTCGACCTCTACCAAAACGCACCCGATGATGAAACCGTTTTGCGTTTGGTTCGAGAGCAACTGGCTATTCTCGATCCTTTGAGTTCGACCGACCCGAAGCGATGGGTTCCGAAACCGTTAGAATCCCGTTGGAATATCGACGAACAGGTTCAACAAGCCCTTGACCACTTAACCGATTACGTTGTTACCCCCGATGGTCGAGAAGGTATCCCTCTCGATAATGATTTCACCAGTCAAGTTTTGAGAATCAACGAAGCGTTAGCACCGACCCACGAGGCCGACGATTATCCGCTTGAGGCTATCGGAGGTTGGGCGACGAAAGAGTTTCGCAAGCTACTGAAACCGCCGGACGAACTTTTCCGCCCACTCTTCAAGAAACACCCCGAACTCAAAACCGCACTGCAAGAAGAAGGGCGTTATCCGTGGTCGGGCGCAGGCATGTACATCAAACCTGCAAACGTGCCCAAGTTCCTAGACGCCGTGATCCAATCCCTAGAGGAAGAACAAGCCCGCGACGATCCCAACGAATTCGTCGTGAATGCCCTCATCGGAATCGCCGATTTGCTCCGCTACGCCAAACGGGTCGGACACGGCTTTATCGAACGATGTGCGTAAAACCTGTTTTTCCGACACTCTAGCAAAGAAGGGGTGTCAAATACAAGCCGTGAAGAGAGTGTACTGTGGGTATCGGGCACAAAACAACGAAAAGGCAAGTCGGAGTTGCAAAGGTTAGACCGGTGCGCAAGCACCGGTTTTTTGTCTTCCTTAGCCCACCTGCGCAAGCAGTGGGGCGGAGGCAGCGACTTTGGGGTATACCAAAAACCTAAAAAAGAGATTTCTGAATAGCCGTTATCTCCACTGCCTTCTCCCCACCGCTTGCGCGGGTGGGCTAAGGAAGACAAAAAACCGGTGCTTGCGCACCGGTCTAACAGAAGCAATCCTTCCTCAAAACCAGAACTTCTACTCCCCTTCCTTGCTAGAGTGTCTGTTTCCCTGTTTTTGTCTTCACCGATTCCCGAACACCGATTCTCGATTCCCGACTCGCCATCTTGTCCTTACCCCTCTGTGTTTGCAATCTATAAGAGACCTCTCGTCAACCCTTATGAGATTGAGGACATCTTGAGCACTGCAACGGAACCGACACCGGAATTTAAGCCCTTTATTCCTGACCACGAGAACTTGCCCGAGTTTCGTTGGTACGGGGTGGTAATCGGGGCATTGTTGGGGATTATCTTTGGCGCTTCGTCGATGTACTTGGTGTTGAAGGTCGGCCTCACGGTCTCGGCATCGATACCCGTTGCGGTGCTGTCGATCCCGTTATTCCGCGTCATCTTTGCTGCGATTGGTGAAAAGCGTTCGCCGATCCTTGTGAATAACATCGTGCAAACAACGGGTTGTGCAGGCGAATCGCTGGCATTTGCAATTGGTCTGATTATGCCTGCCCTGTTGCTCCTCGGCTTCGATATTGACGTTGTACGGGTGATGGTCGTTGGTGTGTTGGGCGGGTTGCTCGGTATCTTGATGATGATTCCTTTGCGAAGGGCATTCATCGTCAAGCAACACGGCAAGCTCGTCTATCCCGAAGGGGTCGCCTGTGCCGAAGTCCTAAAAGCCGGTGAAAAAGGGGGCTTCGGTGCGTTGCTCCTCTTCTTCGGCTTTTTAATGGCGGGGGCGTATCAATTCCTCATGGCAGGCTGGAAGCTGTGGGAGGATGTTATTTCACGGCTCACGTCTTGGAAAAGTGCAGGCAAAACTGTGGGGCTAAAAGGTGGGTCAGTCGGAATTGAAATGAGCCCTCAGCTTCTGGGGGTTGGTTACATTATCGGCCCTCGAATTGCAGCGATTATGTTAGCGGGTGCGGTGTTGGCAGAACTTGTGATTTCGCCGACGATTGTTTTCTTTGGGGAGAAAGTTCCAGAAGTGCTTTACCCTGCAAAATCAGACATTGTTGAGAATAAAGAAACAGGTGAAAAAACAGAAATGGGGTTAATCGAGAACCTGAAACCAAAACAGGTTCGCAAGTACTACATTCTTTACATCGGCGCAGGGGCGGTTGCTGCTGGGGGTATCCTGAGTATGTTGCAAGCGTTACCCATCATTTTCTCAAGTATTCTCGGGAGTTTGAAAGACCTTCGGAACAATAGGCGTGAGGCAGCTTCAGGAACTGTCCAAGTGACGTCGAGAACCTCGCGTGATTTACCGCTTATAGTCGTGTTTATCGGGTCGCTCTTCTTAGTGTTTGCGTTGGCAGCAATTCCCAAACTTGGATTGGGGCTAACCGCAACGGGTTTCCTCGGCGGGTTGATGATTGTGTTATTTGGATTCTTGTTTGTAACCGTTTCAAGCCGAATTACAGGGGAGATTGGTTCAAGCTCAAATCCGATTTCGGGGATGACCGTTGCTACATTGTTGATGACTTGTTTGCTGATGTTAGTTCTAAGTGAATTGGAAATTGTCATCATCAATAAAGCAATCAAACTTACGGTGCTGACGATTGCGGGCGTGGTTTGTATTGCAGCCTCAAACGGCGGAAGCACAGCTCAGGCCCTCAAAACAGGGCATTTACTTGGTGCAACCCCAAGCAAACAACAGTGGGCCATTCTAATTGGATCGCTTTCGTCGGCTATTGCTATCGGGTTCGTGTTGATCAAACTGAACGATGCCGGAACGACCTATACCAAGAAAGATTTACCCACACAGAAAGTCGATGTTTTGACCCTTCCCGATACGAAGGAATCGGTCAAGATTGGCCCTTATTCTGAGACCGACACGAATGAGTATCGCGTCCTTAACGTTGGCCGTGCCGAAAAAAGAGCCGATGGCATCCCTGCTGGTCGGTATCTGGTCGATGAGTCAGGAACGATTGTTTACCTTGTTGACCCTGCGGTGAATGGTCAAATCGAGGTTCAAGACGAACTTGATGCTAACGGTAAGGAAGTCAAAGTCAAAAAATTCGACGCTCCAAAAACGGTATTGATGCAATTTATCATTGACGGGGTTCTCGACGGGAGTCTTCCGTGGGATCTGGTTTTGATTGGGGTAATGATTGCAGTCACCTTGCAACTGTGCGGGATACCGGCGCTCCCATTCGCGGTGGGTATTTATCTCCCGATGTCAGCCTCAACGCCGATCTTCCTCGGCGGTATGGTTCGCTGGTTCGTGGATAAACTCAACCGTACAAAGACAGAAGATGATGCCTCGTCTGGGACTCTCTTTAGTGCAGGGCTCATTGCAGGAGGGTCGATCACAGCTGTTGTGTTGGCCTTCTTGAATTTCAGAAAGGACATCGTCGATGGTCTCGAGTCGTTTGGTGAAAATCGAATCCTTGACAAGCTCTTCGCAGGCCAAGAGGGGGAAGCCCTTGCTCAGTCGCGTGACATGCTCGGGTTGATTGCGTTTGGGGTACTTATTGTTGCGTTGTTGGGAGTGGGGTTGTTCTTGAACTCCAAGAAAAAGGATTAAGCCATGAAAGGCATTAGCGTCGGAATGATTCTGCTACTTGGGGCGTCGGCGGGTTATTGTGCCGACAAGCCAAAGCTCGAACTTGATGTGGTCTACGCAAAGGTTCCTGCTGCGTCGGGGACTGGCGAAAAGGAAATGAAGCTCGACCTTGCGATACCGGAAGGAAAGGGGCCGTTTCCGCTCGTTGTGGTCGTGCATGGTGGCGGATGGCGTTTGGGGAATAAGAAAGACGTGCGTGATTGGATCACCCTTTTGGCGGAGCGGGGATTCGTTGCAGCAAGCGTGGCGTATCGCCTTGCACCCGATTACGTTTTCCCTGCCCAGATCGAGGACGTGAAGACCGCAGTGCGCTACCTTCGCTCAGAAAAGGAAAAGTATAAGATCGATGCCGATAAGGTTGGGGCGCTCGGTTTTTCTGCGGGTGGGCATTTGGTTTCGCTGTTGGGGCTTACCGATGCCAAAGCCGGTTTCGATGGCAAACTCTACCCAAAGGAATCCTCTGCGGTGCAATGCGTGGTCGATTTCTTTGGCCCGATTGATCTGACCGAATTTGGAAAAGATGACTCGGCCCAACGCTCGATGCTTGCTCCCCTGATTGGTGCGAAATACAGCGAAAAGCCCGAACTGCATTTGAAGGCATCGGTCACCCCTTACATCCGCAAGAAGGCCCCTCCTTTCTTGGTGATTCATGGCGATAAGGATTGGATCGTGCCCGTTTCTCAATCCCGTGATTTTGTCAAGAAGATGAAAACCGAAGAGAACGAAGTCGAGTATTTAGAGATTCCCGGAGGGAGTCACGGATGGGACGGTAATGCCAAAGAAACCATCCGATCCACCAAAGCAACCCTTGAATTTTTTACCAAACATCTGAAGAAATGAAGCTCCTTCCAAACGTAGTCAATTCCATTTGCGCTAAGTGTCCGTTCTGTCTGTATGATCTGGCGCGATTGCTCGCAATAATCAGTCTGGGTATACTGGCGATTTGGTGTCACGGGTGCCACTTGGGGGGGCATGATTCCGGTGATGCAGACCTAATAATCCGGATTATTCGATAAATTTTATCGGGCTTTCCATGACCACGACCGACGAATCTTTCAAGAGGGAAACACAAAATCGATGGACAAAGTTTCTTTGTCACCTTCGATATAATCGTTACAGCCGTTGCTTTCTGACCTGCTAGAGTCGGTAAAAGTCGATTAAATTCCCTAATCCGATTAAATTGCCAAAACCCATCTATCCTCCTTATTCGCCCTGATCGTTACCTTCATACAAAAATGAAGCACCCCATGAAGAAATCCATAAAAATGCTTAACGTCGTGAGTTGATATACACCAAGTCACAACGTACATTTTCGTCGGTAAGGAATCGGTACGAGACAATGTTTACCTAAGTGTCTATCCGATCTCGACTTAGAAGATGTTAGCCCAGTTACCCCCCAGACAACAACGACGTGGAACGAAAAGGCGTTCGATCCACCTAACACAATAGCAGGAATTAAGATGGCGAACTTTAGCCTCGGTACTGTTACCCCTCGTAGCGAAGGAATCATCACGACCCAACTGGCGGATTTCCCGTCTCAGCCCGTGCGTGCGTTTATCCCACACGGTTACCAACACCAATATGCTTATCCCGTTGTTGTCTTCTTTCATGCCAATGGAGGCTCCGACGAACAAGCCATTCGCTATGCTCAGAAAATTTCGCGCCGCAATCAGCTGATGCTCAGTCTTCGCGGACCAGTCGATCTCGGCACCCAAGACGACGACGGCTTGCAACAATTCTCATGGGCAGGAGCCGACGTAACCAAGACCACCAGTTATTTGCTCAAGTCGCTCGATTTTCTCCGACGCGCTTACAATATGCACACGGAACGAGTTTACCTTGTTGGGATCGGCGAAGGTGCCGAAGTCGCTTACCAAATCACGATGGAACTTGCAGGGAAGATTGCAGGCATTGCCGTGCTGAATGGAAAAATGCCGTGCGATTTGAACGCCAAGATTGAAGCCAACCCCGAACTTCAAAGCCTTCGCGTGCTTCTTGCTCACGGGGCTGCCAACGAAATCACACCATTAGAAAAAGCACGACAAGACTTCTTGAACCTCTACGCAGCAGGGGCCGACGTGCGATTAAATACCTACCCTTGTGATGCTCAACCTCACCAACACATGTTCCGCGACATTAACCGTTGGATCATCGAATATCTCGAACAAGACAACTGCTACGATGCCGACCAAGCCTTTGAAGGTTAGTCAGTCGTCAGATCGTTTTTGTTAATGTTCTTTTCTCCCCTCAATTCAATCCCCATTTCTTGGAACTTTTCTGTCAGGATTTCATCAAAAACGTGGAATATATCTTGTGTGAATGTTCGACTCACAGATGCCCAAAATCTGAGTCTGAATGATTCCTCAGATTTTCTTTCGTTGGCCCGGAACCCCTCGGCGGACTTGGGGTTTGATAAGTAACCTACCTCTCACCCTCGATCCTTAATCGAGCGGCCTTTGTTTGGTGCTGATTAAAGCACTCTGACTAGGAGTATAACCTAATGACTCTCACAACCCAAAAGGGCACGATCCTCGCTTGCGCATTATTGGTAGGGGGATATTTTGTCGTTCCGATGATCTGGAAACTCGATTCGATTCGCTTTGAAGAGGAGCCAGTCAGCATCCACAAAATGGAAGTGATGATTCCAGCCGGTTCCGAACAATTCGGAAAATTAGAACGAATCCGTCTCAAGGAAGACGCTTTGCAATCGCTTTTGCACGGCGAACAAAACCTCGCAGCCACCGTCGAACGCTTTCTTTGGGTGAATGAACTAGATGAACTCTCGATGGAGTATGTGCGTCACCATTTTGCTGGCTCTTGCGATGAGGAGAAAACGGCACGCCAAGTCCTTTCTTTCGCTAAATATCGCCGACAAGCAAAACCGCAAGAAATCCCCCAAAGCACCATCGACAAAATCGATCACGAAATCAATCACACCGATTGGGCGAACATGCACAATCACGAATAGCAGATACTCGATAAAGGATGAAGTCAAACAGGGGGCTGGCAAATTTTACCGGCAGTGAGAAAGTCAAAAAACAAGGCGAAAAGGCAGTAACGCAGAGAAAACAAAAGAGAAATTTTGGTCTTTTGTTTCCCATTCCACTTCTCATCTGTCTTTGGTTTTATCCAGGTTAATCTTTGGCTGCTCTTCTTTGCGTCCTCTGCGTTACTGTCTTTTTGCTTCTGCCGGATTTTTTCAAACCCTTTTGATTTTCCCGATTCCCGAACCCCGAACCCCGAACATCGAACCGTTGTCTAAAATGGTATTTAATACCTCAAAGACAAAAGGGTTTGTTATGGCTACTCATACGAAAACAAGTAAATTCCTCAGCCTGATATTAAGGCATCAACCCGATGCGATTGGGCTAACGCTCGATGAAAATGGTTGGGCGGACGTTTCGGAATTGCTTCTGAAAATCAATCAGTCGGGAAGGTCTCTCGATCTCGAAACGCTCAAAACGATTGTAGCTGAGAACGACAAAAAGAGGTTTGCCTTCAGCGACGACGGAACCAAAATCAGGGCCAGTCAGGGGCATTCGATTGAAGTTGATCTCGGATTGATTCCGACCGAACCCCCAGAGATTCTCTTTCACGGCACGGCCAAACATTCTATCGGTTCCATTTTTGCAACGGGTCTCAAACCCGGTTCAAGGCAACACGTTCACCTTTCGCACACTCTCGAAACCGCTATCAAAGTCGGCTCCCGTCACGGAACCCCCGCCGTGCTACAGGTCCAAGCGAAGAAAATGCACGAAGCCGGCCACTTGTTCTACGTTTCCGCAAACGGGGTCTGGCTTACCGATCTTGTCCCAATTGAATTTATCGAGCAAATCCCCGAAGTGACGGGGTAACACTTAACCTAAAATCGGGGCCAAAATCGTTTGGACCTCATTGAGGTATTGTTTTAAGCCGTTATTTTCTCCACGTTCGCGAAGGGTTTCCAGTGGTGTTTCCATCCAACAAGATTGCTCTCGATTCCAATCCTCATTGGATAAACGACGCAACACTCGTTTGGCACAGAGTTTAGCACCCGTGTCCCCTATCGCTGTGAGTTTATGGCTTTCCAGATGGGGTTGGAAACCTAATTCAGCCCGAAGTGCAACCAAGCAATTCTTTTCTTCCTCGTCGCCGTCACGCGGTTCAAACCCGCTAATAATCCAACATTCTCGTTTTGCGACGGCTAATCCAACGACGATAGGAAAACCGTCTTTGACCTCGTTAAGAGCTTGGTCGAGTCCTTTTCGGCGCAAAGGCGAATTATCTTGGTCACGAATCAGAATAATACCTTTGAGATCTTTTTTGAGTTCCTTGAAAAGTACACGAAGATAGCGAATCGCCCTACGAGCAGCAAGTGCATCTGGGAGTCCGGGTTCCCCCTCAAAATGCCCGCTTGCTTTGATTCCAGCCTTAAAAGCAAGCTCCCCTATTTGCTTCCACTCGAACGGGACACCGTCGGGATTTTGAGGAATCCACATTCGCTGACCGTCTAATAAATCAGGTTCAAGCCACGCTATCGATTCGCAAAAAATGCGGTCGGCAAGTTGTGTGGCAATCAAGAAATCGGCATTCGCTTCGTAAACTACTGCGAATTCGTTCATGGGGCGATGGTCTCCTTTGCAAGCCACTGTTCGCCAAACATGCTCCACATTTCGCCCGGATGAAATTCATCTTTCCACTGAGCAAACTTCGGGTGCGTGGTCAACGGAGCACAAATCGTTCCCCCATCGTCGCTGAGGTAAGTCATATGTACTTCTTCGGGTCGCATGCAATCGAGCAAATAGGGCGAATGTGTCGTCGCGAACACTTGAAGCTCAGGCCGTGTCTCCAACAGCTTCCGTATCAGGCTCACTAACTCCTTTTGGGCTTTCGGGTGCAACCCTCGGTCTATGTCATCGAGCAAAATCAGATCGGGCTTTTCAAGGGAGTGAATCGCCGTGAGCAAGCCAAGCACAAGCAGAGTTCCTTCGCTGACCTGTGAGGCGGGAATTTCTCTGCCGGTGGTTGTGTCGAAGAGCAAAGCAAGGGGCTGATGATTTACGAAGGGGGTATGTCGAACACGTTTAATGCTTGGGATGATGGATCGTAAATCCTCCTGAATCATCGACCAACGGTCAGGGTCATAGTGCGTGATATTTGCTAAAGCAGAGTGCATCCCTTCACCATTTGGCATCATCCTTGTTGGATCGTGGTTGGCTTTTGGATCAATTAATTTCGACGTTTCAAGCCGAAGCAACACAGATTTCGGAAGTGGAAGATGCTCTTTGCTGGAAATGGGTGACAAAGTAGATAGTGATTGCCCAGACAGTATCTGATTTTTTGGTCTTCCCTTTCCTTGTTCCATTTTGAAAGTATACCAAAACCTTTGTTCCAGTCCGGCAATCTCTATCGGGCCGATAAATTTTCGGTTGGCCTTTTCATTCAAATTAATGTCCGACACATTAGGCCAAGATCGACAGGCTTCACATAACAAATCAATCGCTTCCAAAATGCTGGTTTTACCAGAGGCGTTTGGGCCTACGAAGACAGTGAATCGTTCGAGATCGATTTGCACGTCTTGCAGGCATTTGTAGTTTTTGATGGATACTTTTTCGATCATGCGATTCTCCCTGCTTCTATTTTAGGACACTTGGGAAGCATCCTCAAATCTGGTTCGGGTAGGGGGGCATGAGCCAACCGGCTTTTTCTTGGATCAGTTGAGCGACGGCGAAGAGCGTGGCTTCTTGGCCTCTTGCTGCGACGAGTTGGGCGGAGATCGGAGGGGTATCGGTTGGGATCACGATTGGCACGGAGATTGTCGGTTGACCCGTGAAGCTAAAAGGTGAGTTGAGACCCGGATCGCCGGTGGAATCGGCGTGGGGTGGTTCGTCAAACGTAGCTGGCATGATAGCGACGGCGTTTTGCAAAAAGTCGTCCATAATCTGTGTGAACGAACCTTGAAACGTTTTTGCCAGTTTCATCATCGGTTCTTCGACCGTGAGACCTTCTTCAACGAATGCCTTGATCTTTGGCGGGTAACTCGTAGGGGATTTCGCCAATCGTGAGCCATGAATCCATGCCGATTCCCGTGTCATAATCGTGCGGTGGTGTCGCAAAACCGAGTCGAATTCTTTTGGCAACGGCGTTGGAATGGCGTTCACACGTTCGGCGATTTCTTGGACAAGTTGCAATACACGAGACGACGTTCGTTCGAGAATTGACCCTGTCGGGTAAATCAATCGGGGAACCGGAACATCGGCAAGCGGACCCAGAATCGTTTCGTAAACCAATCGCAGATCGCCGATATTTTCTGCCATGAAACCAGCATGATCGAACGACGGGGCAAGGGGCACGACACCCGCAAGAGAAATTGTTCCATAAGTTGGCTTGCACGAACAGACGCTACAATACGAGGCCGGACGAGTGATAGACCCCCCTGTTTGCGTCCCGATGGCAGCAAGGCACATCCCCGTTGCAACCGCAGCTGCCGATCCGCTACTCGAACCTCCCGGCGTGCGTGCGTAGTCCCACGGGTTGCGTGTGATGGGTGGATCGAACGCTGCGTAGGGTGTCGTTACGGTTTTGCCGAGAATAATAGCTCCGGCCCGTCGAAGTTTCCCCACAAGCCAAGCATCTTCCTTTGCAGGAGTGTTGGACCAATCGCTAACACCTGCACCAGTAATTTGGCCTTCGATATCGTAAACATCTTTGATCCCGATGGGGATACCGTGCAGGGGGCCACGATCCTTACCCGCACGAAGTTCATCGGTGAGAATGGCCGCTTGGTTGCGTGCATTTTCGGCATCGACATGCACCCAAGCTCGGACCTTTGGCTCGTATTTGTCGATGTGTTGTAGACAGGTTTCTACAAGGGCCGAGGGGGTATACTGACCCGCCCGAAACAGTTCGGCATATTGGCGAATTAACATAACCTTCATTATATCTGCATCGGACATTGTGGGTAGGGAGTGCGAAGGCATCGGGTGGAAGCGTATCGAATCACTGCGAGAATTGCTTCCTCATGCCCGTTCGTGCGATGATCCACGATGCCCGATTCCTGCTTGTGGCTTGCATCTGTTATGTTTACTGCGCATAATAAACGATAGGGGAAACCCTATTCATCCACCTGCAAGGAGAACTGATGGGACAGGCAGAAACCATTGTCGAATACGGTGTTGAGATCAACGCTCAATCGATGGTCACGCCCGAGGATACGACCGAACTCGAACTCGAACCGGGTCATCCGGGGTTGGGCGATGAGGGATATGTCGAACGTCGCAAGGAACTCTTTGCCATCACCCGTAAGCATCGGCTCGAACGGCTTGGCCCTCCGTTGATTGAGTATCTTCCCGAAGAGACCCGTATCTGGCGTGAGGTCAGTCCCCAACTCGATGAGTTACATGTCAAACATGCCAGCGAAATCTACCTGCAAGCCAAACGGGAAATGGCGATCACCAGCGACGAGATTCCGCAGTTACTTTATCTCAGCAAACGTCTCGAAAAAGAGACCAATATCCACCTTGTCCCCGCAGAAGGGGCATTGCCGTATCGCACCTTTTACGAGTACATCGGCGAACGTGGCTTTCCGGTTACGCAATTTATTCGGCATGGTTCGCACCCCGAATTCACACCTGAACCGGATATGATTCACGATTGTTTGGGACACGTTCCCCCGTTGATGAATCGTGATTATGCCGAGCTTCTGGTGCTTATCGGGAAAGCAGCTTCGATTGCAACCAAAGGCGAACACGTTCTTTTCCTAAAACGATTTAGCTGGTTTAGTATCGAGTTTGGTTTGATCCAAGAAGGTGCCGATGTGAAAGTGTTCGGAGCGGGTATTCTTTCTTCAACGGGCGAGATACCAAATTCTCTTTTTTCGCCAAACGTCAGTCGTCGGCCGTTTGTGACCGACGTGGTTATCAATACCGACTACGACCCGTCGCAAATGCAGGTCGATTATTTCATTGCTCCTTCTTTCCATTTCTTGCGAACCGAATTGACAAATCTGGTGAAACGTCTCGGCATCCCCGCACTATAACAGGTCGATTGTGCCTTCTTTCGAGTGAAACAAACTCCAGAAAAATTTCCTTCCTGTGTTAGATCGTGTGTCCAGATCGGGTACACAGTAGCACGCGACACGCCCACGCATTTCACTTACGCCCTCGGAGGTTTCTCGATGCTTCGCTTTGCTATCGTGTTCTTTGTCATCGCCATCATTGCTGCCTTTTTTGGCTTTTCTGATCTCGCGGGGGATGCCGCGTGGATTGCCAAGATTCTGTTCTTTATTTTCTTGGTGATGTTCGTTCTGTCGTTCTTGTTTGGTCGCAGGCGGTCCGATGGGGTCTAAGCCGATTTGTTGGGTATAACCGATCCCTATTACCAAAACCCGATCTCGACCTGTTCTGGTGCCCCCCAGAGGATGGGATCGAGTTTTCATCTTCATCAAACCATCGCGCAACTTTAGCTATCTCTTAACACCGCACCTTCTTCAAATGGGTAGTAATTTCAAGATATGTATTTATACTCAAGAGGAGAACTGATGTTTAAGTCACGTCGATCAGCCTTTACGCTGATCGAATTGCTCGTGGTTATTGCGATTATCGCCATTCTGATCGGACTATTATTACCAGCCGTTCAAAAGGTTCGCGAAGCTGCTAACAAAGCCAGCTGCCAAAACAACCTCAAGCAATTTGGCTTGGCGTTGCATAACTACGAAAGCAACAATGGCTTTTTCCCCGCCAGCCGAATTACTGTTGCTGGTGATAACAAGTTCCGATCTTGGACCCCTGTTGCATTGGCTTACGTTGAACAAGATAACGTCGCTGCTCTGTGGAATGAGGGGCTAAAATGGAATGTCGGGTCGAACATGGTTGTTTCGCAAACGAACTTCAAACTCTTCCGATGTCCTTCGGCTCCGAGTACCCGACGATCTGCTGTAAGTCCGGCATACGGGCTTGGCGATTACGGTTCGGTGAACGCTGTCCGACGACGTTTCTACACCGGTAACGGCATCGGTGCGATTTTCCCGTTAGGCCCAACAGGTGCAGCAGGCGACGAGGTTCCTGGTATTCTGAGCCGAATGGATAATATCCCCATTGCAGCAATTATCGACGGAACTTCTAACACGATTATGATTGGCGAAGACGCAGGCCGTCCGAGCATCTTCCAACAACAACGAGACGCTGGCACAATTACTGCCGACGGTTGGGGTTGGGCAGACCCCGATTGCGGATTCTCTTTGGATGGTGTTGTTCCCGGTGTGATCGGCACAAGCTGGACCACTGGTGGAAACTGTAATATTAACTGCACCAACGACAGCGAATTCTATGCCTTCCACCCCAGTGCGATGAACGCTTGCATGGGTGACGGCAGCGTGCGAACCATTCGTTCGAGTATTTCAGCACAGAACCTTGCCGCTCTTGTGACCCGAAGTGGTGGTGACATTAGCAACGACTAATACAAACCGTCGTCACGCCCATCAAACAAAGGTAACCGATACAATGGGGTGTCGGTTACCTTTTTTTTTACATCTTCCTCGGAAGTAACATCGCTGCCGGATTTTTCAAACGTGCGATTACGGCATTTCCGAACGCAGCGCAGACGGCTCCATCCACGACCCTATGATCGAACGAGAACGAGAGATATAACATCTCGGCGGGAACCAGATTATCGTCTTCGTCGTAGACAGGGCGTTTGGTCACTTTGCCCACTCCAAGAATTCCGACTTCGGGATGATTGATAATCGGCGTTGAGATTAATCCGCCAATGTTCCCAACCGATGTGAGGGTAAAAGTTCCCCCTTTCAAATCTTCGCGACGGCTTTTCCCATTGCGTGCATCGTGGGCCAATCTATCGATATCACGGGCTATGCTGAAAATATCCTTCTGATCGGCGTCTTTTATCACGGGGACAATCAATCCCCCGGGGGTCGCCACTGCTACGCCGATGTTGTAATGAGCATGGAAGACGATCTCGTTTTTGCTCTCATCCAACGAGCTATTCGCAATCGGGATTTCCTTGAGGGCCGAAACAATCGCATGCACAAAGAATGGCAGGTAAGTGAGTTTGATACCTTGTGTAGCACAAGGTTCACGCAACGAAGTCCGCAATCGTACAAGTTCACTCACATCGCATTCGTCGATGTAGGAAAAGTGCGGAATACGTCGCACTGAATCGACGAGGTGTTCTGCAATCAGGCGACGCAAACCCGCAAGCGGAACCCGTGTGCCTGCCTTGCCGTAATCGGCCTTCGGGGTTTCCGGTTTCTTTGCTTTTTCTTGGGCAGGCGCACCGGAAGTAGCAATAAGCGGTGTCACGTCTTCAAGAAGAATGCGACCCCCCGGCCCCGATCCTGCAACCTTCGTTAGATCGATACCGAGCTTTCGTGCCAGATGCCGAACCGAAGGAGCCGTGATCACACCCGATGTTGAAGGAGGGGTTTTCAATGTCGCGGATATTCCCGAAACGGTTGCAGTTGTTTCTGCCTTGCGTGAATTGATATTCCCAGTCGTTTGCAGAACACCACTTGTAGAAGACGATGGGCTATTTTCGTACTTGAGAATGATTTGCCCAACCTTGATTCGCATACCAGCTTCGACATCGAGGGAAGTGATTTTACCCGCAAAAGGGGAGGGTATCTCCATCGTGGCTTTGTCGGTCATCACTTCGAGAAGTGGTTGACCCCGTTTGACGGTTTCGTTAGGTTTGACCATCCACTTTATCATCTCGGCTTCGTAGACACCTTCTCCCAACTCGGGTACGGCAAAGTCCATAGGTCACCTCTTTCAAATCATCAAGACATGGATAAACAAAGGTCGGGGAAACCCGTTACGAGGTATTCTATGAGGTTTGCGAAGAGTAAAGCACAGAGGCCAACAACGCAAAGAATAGGTCAGGGGCAAGTCCGCGAAGTCTCGCCCCGCACCCACGCGCCGAAGGCTTTGCGTCCATCTCGGCACAAACGGGACTACTCGATGTGGGTTACTGCTTTCAGCATTCTGGTTTCGCTTTGATTTCAACTATTCACTGTCCACTATCAACTCTTCTTTCCTCGTTGTGGTTGTCCCTCCCTTTTGAGGGTGTAAGATAACCCTACGTTGAAAAATCTCTCCTTGTGGAATCCTCTCTTATGCGTTTGAGTCTATTCTGTTTACTCGTTCTGGTCGGTGGGGCCTTTGCTCAAAGCACGATAGCTCCGACGGCGGCTCTTTCTCCCGATGATGAAAAAAAATCATTCAACCTTCCCAAAGGGTTTGAGGCTCAATTGGTGGTTGCAGAACCCGATATTTTCAAGCCGATGCAAATGGCATGGGACTTGAAGGGTCAACTCTGGGTGACCTCTTCGACAGAGTATCCCTTTGCTGCCGAAGGGCGACCCGGCAAAGATACCGTCGTGGTTCTTTCGGACTTCGACAAGGATGGCAAAGCAGGAAAGGTCGTGAAATTCGCAGAGAATTTGAATATCCCTATCGGCATTCTTCCGTTGCACGATGGTAAAAGCTGCCTTGTTTCCAGCATTGAACCCGGAGCAGGTGGCAAACCGGCATCGTGCTTCATCTGGAAGCTGACCGATACCGATGGCGATGGCAAAGCCGATAAACAAGATAAGCTCTATGGGCCTTTTGGTGTGCGAGATACGCACGGCATGGTGAATTCATTCACACTGATGCCCGATAATTGGGTCTATGCCTGTCACGGGTTTGCCAACGAATCGAAGGTGAAAGGAACCGACGGCCACGAAGTCCAAATGACGAGCGGACACGTTTTCCGATTCCGTTTGGATGGCTCGCGGATCGAAGTTTTCTCGCGTGGGCAGGTGAATCCTTTCGGGATGACGATTGACCCGTACTTCAACATTTACACTTCCGATTGTCACAGTAAACCGCTTACCCAAGTGATTCGCGGCGCCTATTACGATAGCTTCGGCAAGCCACACGACGGCCTCGGTTACGGCCCCGACATGATGAAGCACGGTCACAACTCAACGGGTCTTTGTGGCCCGACGTGGTACGAATCAGATCATTTTCCGAAGGAGTATCGTGGGAATATCTTTTTGTGCAATGTAGTAACAAACAAGATCAACCTCGACAAAATCGAGTTTAAGGGATCGACCCCCATTGCTGTCGAAAAGCCCGATTTTCTCACCAGTAGCGACGAGTGGTTCCGACCCGTTGATACGAAACTCGGACCCGACGGGGCGTTGTACATCGCCGACTTTTATAACAAGATTATTGGTCACTACGAGGTAGACCTAAAACACCCTGGACGCGACCGCACACGCGGGCGTATCTGGCGAATTGTGTACAAAGGGGAAGGCGCAACCGAAGCCAAACACCCCGGCGATTTGACCAAACTCAAAACGGAAGCGGTTGAAAAATTCCTCGAATCGAAAAACCTAACCGTGCGAATGCTGGCGACGCATGAACTCATCAAGCGAAGGCTCGAAATTAAGGAACCCGCATCAGAACGCGAAAAACTGAGCGAAGAAGCCGACGCCCATCTCGCTTGGGTCGAATCTGCCCCTATGTGGCATGGCGAGAAGGAATTGCTTCGCCGTGATCGCTCGAATGGCTCTTTTGGTTTGGTCCACGCTATCAAGATCAAACAGACCCTTTTTGAATACCTTGTGATTAAAAACGAAAAAATGCTCTTGGATCGGTTCAAGCAATTCGACCCGAAACGCGATCCCTTTGCCGCGCGGGCGTTAGTCGAATATGAAGCCCGTACCGCAAGCCGAGACGATTTGCTTGCTATTCTCGAAACGTTGCATAACATCCCTGCCGAAGACGTGGCTCTGAAGCACACCGCTCGCATTGCCCTTCGTGATATTCTGGCAACCAACAAACTTTGGAAAGACCTTGTCGATTTGAAAGAAGCCGATCTTACTCGCGTGGCCGAAATTTGCTTAGGGTTGCGTTCACCGGAATCGGGCGCGTTTCTTTTGAAGAATCTGACAAGCATTACACCCGATATCGAACAACGCCGAACCTATCTCGAACACGTCACCCAATACGGCAATAGCGATAACGTGTTGGCATGGCTCATCGAAAATCGTGACGGGAACACGGATAGTCAAACGGCGTATATCTACGGGTATTTCCGAGCCTTGCAACGCAAAGGCACAACACTTTCCGAACCCGCCAAGAAAGAGCTTGCCAAAACCGTTGCCAATTCCTTGATCTCCACAAACGAATTGACAACCCAACGCGGCTTAGAATTAGCGGTTGCGACTCAACAGAAAAACCTTGTCGAAGAAATGGAATCGCTCGCCAAGAAATCGACACGGGCCGAAGCAACTCGCGTCGCTGCCCTGAGTTCACTCATGCAACTCGACGGGGCAAAGGCCACTGCAACCGCTTTGGCAATCATCAACAACCAAGCCGAAGCCATTCCCCTCCGCGAGAAGCTGGCGGGGGTGCTGGTCACGAGTAACCGCCCCGATGCAATGGAAGCTCTGGCGAGTATCCTCCAAACCTCGGCAGGAAGATTGCAAAATTCCGTTGCTTTGAGCATGGCGGGTAACCCCAAGACTGCCGAGCTTCTTTTAGATTTGATCGGCAAAGGAAAAGCCTCTCCTCGGATTCTTCTGGAAAAGAGCGTGCGTGACAAACTCAATCAAACGAAGGTCCCCAACCTGAATGACCGTATCGCCACCCTCACCAAAGGGCTACCGACCGTTAATCAGCAGATGAATGAACTTTTGGGTAAACGCAAAACGAGCTACGAAAAGTTTGCTGCGACCTTTGCCACCGACGAGACAAAGAAAAAGGAAGCTCTTGCAGCAGGCGTCAAGATTTTCAAAACGGTGTGTGCCAATTGTCACCAAGTTGGTGGCGAAGGAGCGAAGATTGCACCGCAATTGGATGGTGTGGGCGCTCGAGGCTTAGACCGGTTACTCGAAGATATTTTGGACCCCTCACGCAACGTCGATCAGGCGTTGCGCACAACGGTGATTTCTACCCTTGATGGTAAGACCATTTCTGGCCTTCTCCTTCGCAAAGACGGCAAGGTGTTTATCCTTGCAGATGCTCAAGGAAAAGAGATTCGCATTGACGAAGAGAACGTCAGCGAAAAACGTGAATCGCTCCTCTCACCCATGCCCGCCAACCTTGCGGATACCCTCAAGGATGAAGAGTTCTACCCCCTCATTGCGTATCTATTATCCCTCAAGAGTAAGTAATGCGATTTGCTCTTTCTTTCCTTGTTTTGTTTTTGTTTGCCCAGCAAAGTTATGCCCATCGTTTGATAGTGGAAGCAAAGCCTTCCTTTGGCTCCGTGAAGATCGAAGCCTACTATTTCGAGGATGACACACCCGCTCAAAATGCCCGTGTGGTTCTGTTGAAAAACGATGTGGTGATTCAAAAGGGTTTGACGAACGATAAAGGGGTCTGTGTTTTAGAACTTAACGAAACCGGCGAAATATCTGTACGGGTCGAATCCGTCGGTCACGCTGCCAGCACGAAGTTCAACTCGCTCGCAATCGTCAAAAGTGAAACGCCACCCGAACCCGTTGAAACGCACGAAGCACCACAGAACAAAGTGAGCTTCACAGATTTGCAAAAAAAGGTGCTTGAATTCCCCACATGGTTACGGGTCGCACTCGGCTTTCTTGTGATAGGCGTATTCGGCGGGGTGGGGTATGCGGTTTTGAAACGGAAGAGAACGTGAATTAAGGTTTTACCACTCATCTTATTTCTTGGCAATCGTTCTATATTATGAGGATATTCAACTCGATACGCGAGGGTCTCCACCGATGCGATTTTTCTGGCATGTTTGTTTTGTGGTTTGGGTGTGTGCGTTTTCAGCAAGGGCCGATGAGCCAAAGCCATTGGAACGGGTTCCAAAAGATGCAGCTTTGTTTATTCACGTTCGGGTCAACAACATTTTTGAAACCGCGATTCTCAAAGAGGTTTTGAAACCTCTTGATGCGAAAGTGAGCATTGCCCTTTTGCGAACCGAACATTTTCAGGAAGATTTCGGTCTCGGTTTGCAAGATCTCGAAAGCCTTACTCTTGTCTTACCTCGCTCAGTGGACGATGATCTTTCCAAGTACGGGTTTGTGGTGCTGGTCACCAAGAAACCGTACGACAAAAAGAAGATGATCGAGAAACTCAAACGAGAACGCCGATCCCGCGACGATTGCCAAGAGGATGGTGACCCCAAGCCAAAGAAATTTCCCGATAATGTAATGCCTTTGGAGACCAAAGATTTCTGCTACATCTTCATGGGGGATCGAGAAATTATTTTGTCCCACGATAAAGCCGTCGATATGGTGTTGAAGCTACCCATCAAAGAAACCGGACCACATTTGACGACGCTGAAGAAGGCTGCTTCTGGAGATTACCTTGCCGTGTTGGGGTATCATCCAGCAGCCGGAGTTGAAGAGAGCATTCCTGCCGAAGTTGTGGAAGAACTCAAACCCTTTATGTCTGCCATCCTCCCTGCACACGGCGAGGCAACTCTGACCATGAAAAAGGGAATCGAAGTCGAAACGATATGGACCTACGCCAATGCCGACAAAGCAAAGGAAGGCGAAAAGGCCATAAATAACGCCTTCCAATACTTCAATGAATCTATTACAGATGCCGTGAAGGATCGACACGGAAAAATAGCAGTCGGTCAACTTGCGATGCAATTTTTTACTCACCTCAAAGGGGTCAAACCGAAAGTCGAAGGGAAAACCGTTCGAGTCTCATTTGCGATGCCAATTCAAAAGCCCGAGCAAATGGGCAAGCAAATTCAGGAAGAAATCGTTTACATAGCCCCTCGGTTAGAATCGGCACAAAATCTCAAAAATATTCTTGTTGGCTTCCACAACTACGAATCGGCCCAAGGCCGACCATTGACCGCAGCGATTTGCGACAACAAAGGCAAACCGCTACTCAGCTGGCGTGTCGCGATTCTGCCCTACATCGAACAAGACAACCTCTACAATCAATTCAAACTCGATGAGCCGTGGGATAGCGAACATAATATCAAGTTGAGCAAGATCGCATGCCGTACCTATATCATGCCCGGCGTTGACGATAAACATAGCATGACACGCTATCGGCTCTTCGTGGGCAAAGGGGCCATGATGACCTACGACAAGGCAGCACACGGGCTTACAACAATTCCTGATGGCTCCTCGAACACCGCAGCCGTTTTTGAATCGGCCGACCCCGTGATCTGGACCAAACCCGACGAAATGGAATTCGACCCTAAGAAAATTACGACAAAGATGCTTTACTTCGATGCCAAAGGGAAAACCAACATCAGTTTCTTCGACGGGAGCGTTGCTCTGATTGAAAAGAAAACTCTCGATAGGTCGTTGGTCAACTGGATCGCCCCTGCCGACGGAGAAGGCCCTTCACCTACCGAGTCACCCACCGATATTCCCCTCCTTCCGAAAGACCTTATTCCACGATTGCCAAGAAAGGATTAGCAATCAGGATAAGATACGTTTTCAAAGATCAAAAATAGAGAATGGCGTCGCCGTGTTTAGCTTTGAAAGTAATGAGAAATGATCCTTACCATCTTCTCCCAGAATTAACGCCCCCCTCTCTTTCCTTCGATAAAATCTCCTTTGCCCCTACCGAGGATGTTCGTTGATTACCGTTTCCGAAATTGTGAAGCATTTAGAGGTTTTAGCCCCCCTTTCCCTTGCGGCTGATTGGGATAACGTCGGTTTGCTTTTAGGCGATCCTTCGCAACCCGTGTCGAAGATTCTAACGTGCTTGACTGTGACATCCGAAGTCGTCGAGGAAGCGGTCTCGGGTGGGTTTCAATTGGTTATTACACATCATCCGGTTCTCTTCAAAGGGGCCAAGAAACTCACGACCCAAAGTGGTGATGGTAAGCTTCTGTGGCCTCTCGCACGGGCAGGGGTCTCGGTTTACTCGGCCCACACCGCTTTCGACGATACGACGGGCGGAATCAATGACGGGCTTTCTGACCTCTTGGGGTTGGAGAATCGCAAGCCGATCCGACCAAAACCGCAAGCTAACCAAGTGAAGATCGTTGTATTCGTGCCGTTGCCAGATCGTGAGAAGGTTTTGAATGCGATGTTTGAAGCAGGAGCAGGGGTAATAGGTGAATACCGCGAATGTAGCTACCGTCTGCAAGGAACGGGAACCTTTTACCCAACGGAAAATACCAACCCCGTCATTGGTCAACGAGGACGACGTGAAGAGGTCGAAGAAGAACGTCTCGAAATGGTTTGCCCAGAAACGAATTTATCAAAAGTGATCCGTGCTATGCGTTCTGCCCATCCTTACGAAGTAGTCGCATTCGATGTTTACCCGTTGAAAGCGATGCCGAGTTCTAACGGGAGTGGTCGAATTGGTACCCTTAAAAGCGAGCTTGCCCTACGAGAGTTGGGCAAGCTCCTTCGCACGCAACTTCTATGCGGACCTGTGCAGTTAATTGGTAATCCGAATAAGAAAATCAAAACGGTTGCAATCGCTTGCGGGGCAGCCGGTGAATATCTTTCCGATGCCATCCGAGCAGGGGCCGATTGTTTCCTCTCCGGCGAAATGCGGTTTCACGATTATCTCCATGCCCAAGCATCGGGAGTGGGCTTAGTTCTACCGGGACACTACGCAACCGAACGCTTCGCAATGGAACATTTAGCAAAACGTCTGAGTCAAGAGTTTGCAGGAATTACCGCAATCGCAAGCGAAGCCGAGAAAGACCCCGTAACGTGGTGCTAACTTTTACGCTGCCAACATCGGGGAGACCAATTCCAGTTTTTCCATCGTGTCCAACGTCTGTTTGACGATAGCCTCGCGTTGATCGAGATGATACACATGGCGATATAATCCCCTGACGATCTTGTCCAATCGCTGTGGATTGAACCAATCGAGCTTCTTTTCTTGTGGTGCGATGAACAAATAAAGCTCAAGCGGGTTGGTGTCGCCATTCATGTAATCGGGTGAGTGGAACTTCACTCCACGCAACCAATATCCGCCCGATTTCTCGAACAGTCGCAGGCGTGCTTTCCAGATACCAATCTCTTCGGGATCGTCGGTCTTGGGTGGGTGGCTTTCCCAAATCACAAAGGGTAAAGGTAACCCGTTACGCCGAGCATCGCCTTTCATCAGCCCGTAGAAGTTCTGGTAAAGTTCCGTTGCGACACCAAGCCCCCGTGCAAGCGGATCGACGGCGACATAGCAAATGTAACCTCCGAAACGTGGCAGGAACGAACCAAAGGTAAAGCCCAAAGGAATCGCTTCGCCAGTTGTTGGCTGGGCAACGGTCAAATGCGGGCGTTTCTTATCGGGTAACCAAGCACGCGACCCGTCCGCCGAACGACGAATCCATTCCCAAGGGATTTGTTCTCGCACAGATAAAGAGCTTTCGTACAACCGGCGGACTGCGGGTAGCAGTGCGTCGGCAGAATCTACAATTTCGCGGATGTAAAAACGGTCGGCTGACATGGGTTTTGCCCCTCCTCGGGGTCACTCTTATTTTAGACACCAAAGGGCAAGGGAAGGGTGAAAATGGTTCAATTCTGGGCTTTCTAAAATGTGCTTATGATTCATTAAGTCATTACTAAATAGGAGTTTGCATCTTAATCCACACTTCACACAGAAACGCGAACCACACCTTGACTCAATGGAGAAAAACGGGATATATAAGTAAGATAGGTAGCTTGGTAAGGTATGGATTGTTAGACCGGTGTGCAAGCAACGGTTTTTGTTTTTGCTCACAGAACACCGAAAACAAAAACCGTTGCTTGCACACCGGTCTAACAATGGTTTGAAGGTCACTTTTTCGGCTCAGGAATTCCCTCTTTTACGACCTTCAGCAGAGTTTTCGCTTCCGCAGAATCGAGCTTTTCGAGAATCGTGACAAGGTTCTTTTGACGATTAAAATCGACCCCTAAGCTCAGTTGTAACCCGTGAGCGGTTTCCCAAAGGAGCTCCCTTTCGGCTCCAACCTGCTTTTCGGCTTTTGCTCGCAACAGTTCGACCGTTGCCATATTGCGAGGGGCGAGTTGTTTTCGGGCAGCGTCACGCACAACAAAACGGGGGCTTAAAAGTTTGGGAAGAAGCTCGTCAACTAACTTTTCGTTCGCGGGGGACTTATCGAATTTGAAGGTCTTGGCTTGCTCGCTGAGATATTTGAGACCACTTTCGCCAGAACGTATCACCTGCCAGCGAAGGTTATCACTGGTGCTCATTAGTGCGAGTTCTTCCCAAAGCTGCTTGAGTTGGTCGTCGGTAAATTTGACGGGTTTGTCTTTCAACATCTTGAGCGTGATTTCGTCGAGGTCTTCGATACTCTTTCCCAAATAGATGTGATCGAAATAGGCCGTTCCCCCGTTGTAGGGTGTGAATGCCATTCCCTTGATTTCTTGTTCGCCCCAATCGGTAAACATATCCATTGTTTCCACACGCCACTCGGTCGGCGGAACCTTTGCGACTTGTTTCGATGCCCACGGGATACCATCGCCACAATGATAGCGATGTTCCCACAACGTCGGATTGCCGGCCTTTGGCCCCATAGCAATTTGCAACGCAATAAAGTTCGTCGTCTCGGCTTTTCGCCACGCAAACCGCATATAGCGATATTCGTTAATCCCTTTCGGGTCTTTCTTGATCTGGTAACTCCAACCCTTGATTTCTGGCGAAAATCGCTGAGGTGCCGTCACCTTGAGACATGCCTTTCCGGTAAACGGGTTTGTCTCTTCGGTCGAAGCCTCCGACCCGCCAAAATCCGCTCCATCGTTCTTTAGTTCCAAAATGAGCTTGGCACAATCATCTTCCAGCAGCTCGACGGTCTTCGGGTTATCCGCAGCCTGAAGGAAAGGAACGATTCCGAGAAGGGTCAATAACGTGAGTAACTGTTTCATGTGTGAACCATCTTTGCGAAATCAATGGTAGTGCAAAGGTCTAACCTTTGCGCAAGCAACGGTTCTTATTTGATCGGATGAACCAAAACCGTTGCTTGCGCACCGGTCTAACCTTTGCAGTTTTCGATTATCAGTATACTCACAAGACGACCCTCGCACGCAAGAAGTTTTTGGAGTTACATTCATGTCGGAATTATTGGATCGCTTTTGTCGTTATTGCAAGGTTCATACGGAAGCTCTGGAAGGTTCGAGTACATACCCCTCCTCGGCGGGTCAGTTGGACCTTGCGAAGCTACTCGTAAACGAACTGAAAGAGATTGGCCTTTCTGAAGTCGAGCAATCGCAATTCGGCATCGTGACTGCAACCCTTCCTGCCACAACATCGAAGAAAGTGCCTGTCATGGCGTGGGTGGCTCATATGGATACTTCCCCTGAAACGAGCGGAAAGAACGTCAAGCCGACCATTCACTCGAACTATACCGGGCAAGATATTCCTTTGACGGGGGACCCTACCAAGATTATTCGTGTCAGTGATTCACCGGAACTTGCAAAATATGTCGGTCGCACGATTATTACGACCGATGGAACAACCCTTTTAGGTGCGGATAATAAAGCAGGGATTGCCGTGATTATCCAGACTGCAAAATACCTGTTAGAGCATCCCGAAATTGAACATGGCAAGATTCGCCTTTGCTTCACCTGCGATGAAGAAATTGGTCACGGTACGGATCATATCGACCTCGCACACTTGGGGGCCGATGTTGCGTATACCCTCGACGGGTTCGGGGAAGGGGAGGTCGAAGGAGAAACCTTTTCTGCTGATAAAGCAACGGTCACGATCGCGGGTGTGAACATTCACCCGTCGGTTGGCAAAGGTAAAATGGTGAATGCCATTCGTTTAGCAGGGATGTTTCTGGATCGTTTACCCAAGCAAGCTCTCTCGCCGGAAACAACCGATGGGCGTGAAGGTTTCTTGCACCCGTACAAGATCGATGGCGGAGTTGCCGAAGTGACCATGCACATTCTGCTAAGGGATTTCGTTACCGAAAATCTCACCACTCAAGCCAACCTTTTGCGAGATATTGCACGAGGAATCGAAGCGGAATACCCCAAGGCCAAAATCAAAATCGAGATCACGGAACAATATCGCAACATGGCCGATGGCATGAAGAAAAGCCCGAATGCCGTACCTTTCGCAGTGGAAGCCACCCGCCGTGCGGGGCTTACCCCGAAGCTTGGGCACATCCGAGGCGGAACCGACGGTTCGCTACTGACGGCAAAAGGTCTTCCCTGTCCCAACCTTTCGACCGGCGAACACAACGCCCACTCGCCGTTGGAATGGACGTGCTTAGAAGAAATGGAATCCGCGTCGAAGGTGCTGGTGGAATTAGCGAAGATATGGAGTGAGTAGAGGATAGCGGAAGATGTGGTGTGCGGCGTTTCTCCAAAGTTTGCCCCGCCCAGCCTTTGAGAGGAGAAACCGCGAAAGGGTGGGGTTGTTTTTCGGGATTCACCAAAAGAATCCGCCTTCACAAACCACAACATTCACTACGGAGAAATGGCCAACAGGACGTTTGGTATTTTCTCTCCGTTTAACACAGCGTCGACAACTGCATGATGCCAATTTTTTTCTTGATTGATTACTTCGTCTGAATCGAAACACTGCCCGAAAATATGAGTGACATGACTTGCACACATGGCAGCGTCGTTTGCATTAGTGTTTGAACCAGTCGAAATAGCAATGAATAAGTGTAGGGCAGCAGCCACATAAAATTCGACGTAATGATGCGCCTGACCCAAATCGGGGTCGGAGTCAGACTCGGTCAGTAGCTTTTCAGCTTCGTCACAAATTGTATCGAATGAAGATTTTGGAATGGGGCCGTGCATGAATAATCCTGTCAGTCCGACTATTTGACTGCGGATTTTTATGGTTCTACACTGTGTTGGAAGTGCTGGCAAAATTGAGTTCAAACATCGAACAATAAAACAACAAAGCGTTAGACTCTGTTGCTCACGGTTCATCAATTCAAACTTCGATTTGATTTCGGAAAAGTACATGACTTGCAATCCTAACGTGTTCAATTAACTCTTGAATAATTGGGCTGGCTCTGGTGCAAAGTGCTTGACATCAATGGTCGTTACCCCTTCCCCGACAGTCGCAATCCAATCGGCAGCGATTCGCCAAATAACTGGCCCTTATCCGAGGCTTGCAACGGTGAGATATCCCGTATCGTTTGGCGATAGCTTTCGGGGAGTTGGGGGTAGTTTTCGAGGGTGTACAAAATTCGTTCGCGTACCGAGTCTTCGAGGTCGAGGGCGCGTTGACCGGTTCGACGGGCAAGCGATGCGATACAGAATCCCCAATTCTTGAGATCAGTTTCTTGAACGGGTGGAAGTTCGAGAAGATCGTTAATCCAACCCGTTACCAAATTGGGATGCAACACAAGGTTCAACGGGCCGTAGAGTAATGCCCGTGCGCCGATGCGGGCAAGGCTCCAATAAACGTAGTTCGGGATGGGGTCGCGTTTGGTGTGGTGGATCAGGGCATCGCCGAGTTGTTGTTTGGTCTTGAGGTCGATACGTTCAAGGCTTGCTGCCAAACGCCACATCTCGACGTATTCGTTCTGGGCAGGTTTGATGACCGATTTTCCTTTGACCGGAAGTAGGGTAGGGCGTAGGCGTGACATGAGGGTATTTTGAATCGACGAGGCAAGCCCGCCGCAGACCCGTCGCCACATCACCCACATCTCAGCACCACCTTCAGGCCCACCCTTTCCGGGTGTGTTAAGGGTTTTCCAAAGTTGATCGACCCGATACCGGTCAAGGGAATCACCAAACCCCGGACGAAGGAAGAACCCTGCAAGGTTGAACCATCGCAAAAGGTGTTGCGGTGTTTTTGTTCGCCCATCGGTGAGAGTATCGAGCGTCCCCCATAAGCGACGGCAAACACTTGTGGACCAATCGTTACGAGAGCTTTCGAGGGCTGTTTCAAGGGCTTTGGTGATTTCTTGAGGGGTAACGGGTGGCGTTCTTGTGCCGAAGGTTCGTTCGAGGGTTTCACACGCCAGATTGATTTGGGCTTCGGGTAGCACGTCAACCAAACCCGTTGAAGTTTCGTTTTGTTCGTTAGCTCCTTCGTCGGTGATAATATCACGGACGTTAAATTCTAAACGCCAACGGTTGTCACCTTCTTTCGCAACGCAGAAGAGTTCGAGTGTTCCAATTTCGGTGACTTTGGAAGCAAGTTGTACCGGAACCCGTTTGGCCCCGGCACGTTTGCCACCCCTTAGCACAGTGAAGAGGGGCGGGAGCTTGCCGAGTTGCTCACCGGCAAGATTCACCAGTTGGCCGGGTTGATCGTCCCCTCGTACCGTTGACGTAAAGAGGGGAAACAAAACGGGTTCGCCCAATGCCAATTCCAAAGTAGGTTCTTTGAGTTCAACCGTTTGACCTTCTTCGACCCGTCGGGGTAGCACGCACAGTGCCTTCGATGAGTTTTCGCTACCTGTATCAACCGCGATATAGTAAGACCTCGGAATCCCACCGCCGATTCGCTTTCCGCCGGAGTGCCGCAACCACCCCGAATAAGCTGCACCCCATGCAACGGCTAGATCGAGCGACGGGCTTGCCAAAACCAACGGTGACCAATCATCGCCATACCATGGACGCATGACTTCAATCAAACGGTCGCGTAATGATTGCGGTTGAAACACCCCCCCGTTAAAGAGAATGGCATCGGGGCGTTCGTCGGCTTTGAGTTGGCGTGCAAGGAATTGGGCAAGGTGACGGGTGACCGCAGGATCGGCCACATAGGGGAGGCCCATTTCTTGCAGACCCGACCGAATTTGGGTTGGCACATCGGTGCGAGAGACTTTCGGAAAAAACCCTTCGTACAAACTTTTCTGCACATCGTCGGGGGTTATCTGGGTATTGATCGATCCACCGACAACCGAACGCCCACGCCCTTGAATCGTCACGGTCACGCTGGGGGGAGCCTTAAATCCCAAGAGGGATTCTTTCGCTGCCCGACATGCTTGAATGAGCATCCCGAATTGGGTCGCATCGAGCCGACCAGCTTGGGGGAGTTTTTGTTCGACAGCCTTTGCAAGGGCAAGGTCCATGTTGTCGCCACCGAGCAAAAGGTGATCGCCAACACTTTCCCGAATGAAGGAAAGTTCGCCGTTCTCTTCGCTTGCTTGAATCAGGCTAAAGTCGGAAGTCCCGCCACCCACATCGACCACAAGGCAACGCATACCGGGCTTGACTTGGCCCACTTCAATCGGGTCACTCAAACCCATCCAACAATAAAACGCGGCTTGGGGTTCTTCAATCAAGACGACGTTTTTCAGACCGGCAGCCGTTGCTGCTTGCAAAGTAAGCGAACGGGCTACATCATCGAACGAGGCAGGAACCGTCAGTGTAACCGATTGATGTTCGATAAAATCTTCAGGGTGCTTGGCACGGGCATGGTTCCACGCATCGGCCATGTGTTTGAGGTAACGGGTCGAAACTTCGAGCGGCGAAAGACGATTCACTTCTGGCGGAGCATTCCACGGCAACAAGGGAGCGAGACGATCCACCCCCGTATGACTGAGCCACGATTTCGCCGACGAGATCAACCGTCCGGGTATCTTTGCCCCATGATTGCGAGCAAATTCACCAACGACCGAGGCGTTATTCGCATCCCACGGCAGCCCCGTCGAACCCGCAGGCAAATCGTGTTCACCGGGCAAGTACAAGAATGACGGCAAAAGGGAACGATCACCAAGTTGACCTGCGCCAACCAACTGAGGAACCGGAAACGTCTTGAGGCCCAAATGACCCGCAGTCGGTTTATTCCGAAGGTCAATGTAGGCAATGGCACTGTTCGTCGTCCCGAGATCAATCCCAATCAGATAACGCATAGCAAATTCACGAAGAATGAAAAAATCCAAAACGCCATTTTATTGAAAACATAGAAATAGTGGGTAGTGGATCGGGAAGAGGGCGGGAGTCTGTTGTAAGTGATTGCTCGCCGGAAGAAGCCGGGGCCAAAGACCCCGTCTAAGACAAAGCCCCGTTGGGGCTAAGACACCCCGACAAAATTCGTTTGGTTATGGGTTTGAGTGAGTTGGATACTGTTAATGTTTTAGCCCCAACGGGGCTTTGTCTTAGACGGGGTCTTTGGCCCCGGCTTGCTTCGGCTTACCATCCATTACCCACTATTTCACAGGAGTCCCGTATGCGTTTTCTCTCCCCGTTGCTAATTCTCCTCACGGTTATCGGCATCTTTGCGCAAGACAAGCCGAGTGACGATTTTCCCAAGATCGATCCGAACGTGATAGCCACATCCTCTGAAGCATCGAAAGAATTGGGGGCTGCTCTTCAAAAAGGTTTGCGTGACCGGCGTGATGCTGCGAATAAGGCCGATTTGGAAGCGTGGCGTAAGGTCGAGAACCTCAAACAGTGGGAAGCCTTTCGAGATACCCGTATCGATAACCTGCGAAAGACGATTGCGGACTTTCCCGAAGTCCCGAAAGAGTTACCCGTTAAAGTGACTCAGACGATTGCGGGGGACGGGTACAAGATCGATTGTGTGTTGTACGAATCTCGCAAGGGTTTTTGGGTGAGTGCGAATCTTTATCGACCAGCAAAGGTCACGAAGAAAAGTGCGGGGATCATCATTATTCACAGTCACCACAACCCGAAGACGGAAGGGGAATTGCAAGATATGGGGGTTACATGGGCACGGGCAGGGGCGACGGTTCTGATTCCTGATATGCTCGGACATGGCGAACGTCGCACACACCCGTTTATCGATGACAAGAGCTATCCCGAACCATTTCGCGTGAGCCGACAAGATTATTGGTTCCGCTACAACACCGGCATGCAACTGAGCCTTATCGGTGATAGCCTCATCGGTTGGTTTGCATGGGACGTTATGCGAGGGGTTGACCTTTTGTTGAAACAAGAAGGGGTCGATCCTGAGAAGATTGCGTTGCTTGGGTCGGTGGCAGGTGGGGGTGATCCGGCTGCCGTCACCGCAGCTTTGGATAAACGAATCAAGGTGTTGGTGCCGTTTAACTTTGGCGGGCCACAACCGGAGACTAAGTTTCCTTTGCCCGAAGATTCCGAGCTTTCGTTTAACTATATTGGTGGCGGAAGTTGGGAATCGACGCGGAACATTGCCGGTTCTATCAAAGGGGGATTTCTGCCGTGGGAGATTGTTGCTTCGATTGCCCCTCGCGGGTTGGTTCATGCTCACGAATTTGCATGGGACGAGAAACGCGATCCCGTTTGGGCACGTTATCAAAAAATCTGGAAATGGACGGGCAGCGAGAAGCTGGCATACACGCACGGTCGGGGGAGCGTAACGGGTTCGGCCCCAGAATCGACCCATTGCAACAACATCGGCCTCGAACACCGTAAGGGCATTCATCCCGCTTTTGAAAAGTGGCTCGATCTCAAGATTGAAGAAAGTAAAGATCGCCACACAAGCAAAGACCTTTTGTGTTGGACTGACGACCTCAAACGACAATTTGTTCCGAAGAGCTTACCCGAAATCACAACCGAACTTGCCAACGAACAAGCCAAAAACTACTCGCAACGATTGCAAAGACTCAACGAAGATCATCGCCGAGACAAGCTCAACATCGATTGGGAAAAACTCCTTGCTCTCGAACCTTCTAAAGGGACTGCCGAGAAAATCTCCTCCGAGGAAGTCGATGGCTACAAGGTCGAAAAATGGACGATAGTTTCCGATGTCGGGCATAAAGTACCCGTCGTGATTCTCTCGAAGAAAACCGAGAAGGTGCGACCCGTCGTTGTGGGTATTACGGGGTTGGGCAAAGAGAAATTCGTAACCGAACGGAAAGAAACGCTCAAGCTCCTCTTAGAAGGTGAAATCGCTGTGTGTCTTTTCGATCCACGTTGGACGGGTGAGGTGAAAATCGGCACAGATCGGGGAAGGGGAAGTTCGCTTACGAGCATTTCTGCTACCGAGCAAATGTTCAGCACGCCTTTTATGGGGCAACGTCTCGAAGATACGTTAGCGGTGATCGATTTCCTCAAAAGTCAAAAGAATATCGATTCCAAAAAGATGATCCTCTGGGGGGAATCCTTCGCCAAGAATAATGACGACGTGCAAACCTCTGTCCCTATGGATGCTGCCAAATACCCCAATCTCGGCGATACTTGTGGCTCGACCCTTTCGGTGCTGGCATCGCTGTTTCGACCGGAAGTGAAAGGGGTGATTTCTCGCGGGGGAATTATGAATTATCGCACGATGTTAGGAAGCCCGTTTGTCTATCACTCGCATGATGTAATGATCGCCGGCGTGACCCGTCTCGGTGACCTTGATTTGGTCTGGGATTTGGCAGCCAAGAAAAAACTGTTGATCGAATCGCCCGTCAATGGGGTGAATAAAACCCTGACCAAAGTGGAACGAGAAAATCTTCCTCACTGGATTCGAGAGCATGTGCAAGAGAAAAACAGCACACCGAAAGAATTGGCAGAGTGGATACTGAAAACTGTCAAGGATTAGCAGAAGGGCCGGACGTGTGCCGACGACCGTTTTAGTTATCGATACGTTCGACGTAGAGTTCGATGATGATAGCGGCTTTTTCTTTCGTGCCGATACGGTTGAATGAGGTGCCGAGGCTGCGGATATTGAAGCGAACTCCTTCGGTTTTGCCTGCATTCTCCATGACATCTTTGAACTTGGTCGTGTCGAGGTTACCTGCCACTAATCGGATATTCCCGATGTGGGTCCATTTGGCAATTTCCTCAATGTGTTCGGCTTCGCATTTGGGGAGCGTGATCGACACTGTCCTGAGTGTTTTTTCTTTGCTGATAGCTTTGAGAGCATCAAGCGTAAGAGTGCATTCCGGGATCAAGAGTTTGTCGCGTTTCTCAAGAGCATCGAGGTAGTATTTAATCCCCGCTCCGGTCATTTCGATAGAGGGTACGCCAATCGCTTCGAGCTTCATTCCGGCAAACTCTTTAAGACCTTTTTCGGTCATCTTGGTTTGTGCCAGATTGACGTAACGAAGGTTCTTGAATTGTTTGATATGCCCATACGATTCGTCCGTCAACTTCGTCCCTGCCAAGCCGATGTGTTTCAACGATTTTAAGGCGAGCAAGTTCTTAACGCCAGCATCGTTTGTTGGAGTGTGGCCTATTTCAAGTGTTTCCAATTTCTTGAGTTGACCGACCTCTTTCAAGAATCCTTCGGGGATTTTAGCTCCGGTTAAATCGAGAAAGGTCAGTTCCGATTTTTCCGGCGTACCGTCAATGAGTTGACCGGTAAATTCAATACCCCCGAGGTCGAGTTCTTTGAGGTTCTTCAGGTGGAAGACATAACGGAGCGAACCGGCTGGGAACGGCTCTTTCAGGTCCGACATGCTCAGGTGTTCGAGCTTTTCGAGCTTGCCGATTTCGGGGAAGCAGGTTCCTCGGAAGGCAAGGCCATCCAAGCACAGGGCTTTCAATTCCTTGAAGTTTGCAATATCGGTGAGGGCATCGTCGGAAACGTCGGTACCCGAAAGATTCAGGCCCGTTAGTTTCGTCAGTTTGGAAAGCGATTTGATGGCATTTTCGCTCACTTCGTTGCCAGAAATCGAAAACCGTTTCAGGTTCTTTAGTTCGGTCAGTTTATCGATTTGCTTGCTGGAAACATCACAACTCATTAAGACAAGGGATTCTAAATTCTTTAGCTTAAGAACGGCATCAAGGACGTTTGCGGTCATTTCGACCCCCATCAATTGGAGGTGTTTGAGTTGCGAAAATTGACCAAGCTCTTGTAGGGCTTTGGGTGTCGTTTCGCAATCACCCACAACAAGCGAAGTGAGGTTTTTGAATTTACCGATATTTTTCAGGTCTTTCTCGGAGAGTTTGATCTTCCCCAAAAGTAAAGCAAAAGGAACATCGGGTGCAGGAACCTTGCCAAAGTCGAACGGTTCATCGTCTTCTTCTTTGAGGAGCTTCTTGAGCGGACCGCTTAATCGACTGATGACGAAGCTGGGCAGAAAAACATCGTCCGACCGCTTGTTATCGAGGCTTTTCAGTTGGCTCTCACGAAGGGGAAGCAGCATTCCAAAGGCTCGGATAACGCCCGGATTGTGACGGGCACCCGCTTCTTCCCAGCGCTCGCTGATCTCTTTAGAAACATCCTTGTAATCGAGCTTGAGCAAGTCCTTTTTGGTGTCGTCTTTTTTAGGTTCTTCTTTCTTGGTTTCCTTCTTCGGTTCTTTGGGTTTCTCCGTGTCTTTCGGGTTCTCCTTTTTCTTGGGAGGGTCCGAAGATTTGGTAGGGGGAGGGGTGTCTGCAAAAGTTGCAGCCAGAATAATAAAGACACCAAGACAAGCAAACGCAAAACGAGAAGGCACGGGACACCTCTGGGTGAGAAAAGGAAAGGTGAAGTGAGTGTAACAATTCAGCAAGAGCGATTCAATCGGATTCTCGCCAGAATTTTGTAACGCCAAAAGGTAACAGCGATGGTCAGGATTGAAACTGACGTTTGATCTTCTCGCTGAGGTAAGGCGATTCGGCGAGGAGTTTTTTGGCTTCTGGCGAGATGCTTTTATCTAAGATGAGTTGCTGTAAGCCCCTGAGATAGTGCGATTGAGCAAGCGCTTTGTAAAACTCAGTGTCTTTGGGGATATCTCTCAAATCTAAAACCCATAGTGAGGCGAAATGTTTTGCCTGAAAAAAATATTCCCAATCGTATTCTTCAATCCAATCGAGACTTAGCCGGAATTCCCGAAGTCGAGTCAGTCCTTTTTTGTTTGCAAGCGAATCGAGAAATGCTTTCATGTCGAGTTTATGACCAAAACAAACCAAACTCTCTAAATGATCAAATTTCTCCGATACCAAGGCGAATTCACCAACTGAGGTTTCGTCGTCTATTGCCAATCTTTTGAGCCTTACTGGATGCGGTGAATTCGTAAGAGCTTCGGTGTCAGCAGCCCAAAAATGGCCTTCTGTAAAGGTAAGCGATAAAAGGTGCCTGCAATAATCGGTTGAATTGAGCAAATGAGCCAATCCCCTGTCTCTTCCCACATAGTGATTGCGACTCCAAACAAACTCTGTCACAGCAGAGAAGTAACCTTTTTCAGCGTATTCCCAACAAAAATCACTCAGGTTTGTCAGAGAATGAAGAAGGGGACATGGGCCTTGAATTTTATCGATTTCTTCTCCCTGTGCTTTCAGGTGAGAGACGATACCGCGCTGACATAACCGTTGGATCGCGTCGGTCATTTGTTGGACAAAAGTAAACTCCACATCCATTCGACCACGATAGAATTCAACCTGCAAAAATGGATCTTCTTCTGAAAGTGTTTCACAAAAAGGATACAGTAATTTTGGATTCTCTCCCGAAAGGTGTTTGCGATAGTTTTCGGGAAAGGAATTGACGGGGCAATTCTCTTCGAGCCAATCGGCGAAGACGAGTTTAGGGGCAAGGTCGTCGGGATTCTCTGCGATCTTGGCACAGAAGGCGTAAACGTCCTCCTTCTCGAAAAATCGCAACCACTCTTCAAGGGTCATTTGCATGGGTGTGCCTTTGGTTGAATAGGCGAACCGGCGACTTCAGTCGCGGGGTAAATTACGCGACCAGTAAACTGACTGCTTCCCCAGGTGGTGCCCCAAAAGTTTTTGGGGGACGCCATTCACCCCGCGACGGAAGTCGCCGGTTCGCCCATGTCCCTACACTCCACTCTTCACTTATCCCACTGGCGTCTCTACGGGTGCTTGCTCCACAGGCGTTTCTGAGGGTGGCGGAGGGGGAGGGGTTTCGGCTTCGATTTGCTTTTTCGTTGCTGCGATCAATTCACCGAAGTAACCGAGGCGGTCTTTGTCGTTCACTTTCTTGGCGAGGGTTTGACCGGTTTCGGCGTATTTCAAGGCCAAGCTGGCTTGCTTCACCCCTAACAGCGTTTCGGTCGCAGTGCCGTAGAGGTTCAGGTTACCCGCATCGGCAGCGATCAGTGAATCGAGGATACCCAAACCGGCTTCAGTTTGTCCGTTCTTGAGGAACAAGCGGGATTTACGCAAGGTCAGGTCTTTGGCACGGCTGGCGTTGTTCGTGGCAGCGTCGCTGGCGATGGCCTCGTCGAGGAGTTTGATAACCTCGTCGCCGGTTGCTTGGCCCATCA